>Ga0209023_10002007_pt1 | contig 26262 bp, 26 predicted proteins | sample LakOneMetagenome_FD_187468 | JGI IMG/M metagenome (GOLD analysis project Ga0209023, IMG submission 187468) | Freshwater and sediment microbial communities from Lake Erie, Canada (SPAdes) (version 2) | ecosystem: Environmental > Aquatic > Freshwater > Lentic | place: Lake Erie, Canada...
TTCCGATCTTGCGGACTGTCGTGTTTACCGGCAATCGTTAGGTTGATGTAGTTACGGCTGCGCAGACAGTGGTCCATTACCGACAACAGTGTGTTCGCATCGGGTGGCAAGTATATACGCACGACCTCGGCTTTTTTATTAACCAGGTGATCAATAAAACCCGGATCCTGGTGAGTGAAACCATTGTGGTCCTGACGCCAGACATGCGAGGTTAGTAGGTAGTTGAGCGAAGCCAAATCGTTACGCCATGGTAATTCCGAAGACATTTTAATCCACTTGGCATGCTGGTTAACCATCGAGTCGACAATCCGAATAAAGGCTTCGTAGCTGTGCATCAAGCCGTGTCGACCAGTTAACAAATAGCCTTCCAGCCAACCTTGAGCCTGGTGCTCGCTGAGCATTGAATCAAGCACCGCGCCGTTTGGAGCCAGGAATTCATCCGCCTCATTGCGAGCTGCATTCCATTGGCGGTTGGTGGCTTCAAAAACATCTTCCATGCGGTTAGACACTAGTTCATCTGGCCCAAAAATCCGAAAGTTACGACTTTCCTGGTTGAGCTTAATGATATCGCGCAAGAATGGGCCAAGCGCATGAACGCTGCCAACGTTGGCAACACCACGATATTCCAGCTGGACGCCATACTCCTGGAAGTCGGGCATGCGCAGCTCGCGCAACAAGCCACCGGCGTTAGTGGCAGGATTAACACTCATGCGTTGTTCACCAACTGGCGCTAGTTCGGCAAGAGCAGGTAGCAAACGGCCGGACTCATCAAATAATTCTTCGGGCTTATAGCTTTTGAGCCATTGTTCGAGCAAGGCGACATTTTGAGGATGAGCAGGATCAACTGCTAGTGGCACTTGGTGCGCCCTAAAGTTGCCTTCGACCTTATGGCCATCAACCATCTTGGGCCCGGTCCAGCCCTTGGGTGATGCCAGAATGATCATTGGCCAGCGCGGTCGTTTGGGATTTTTGTTGGTACGAGCGTCGGTTTGAATACGCTTAATTTCGGTAACCGCTTGATCGAGCTTGGCGGCCATTAGCTGATGCATCTGATTGGGGTCGCTGCCCTCTACAAAATATGGCTCCCAACCGTAGCCTTTAAATAGGCTGACTAATTCTTCACGGTCGATTCGCGCCAATATTGTCGGGTTGCTAATCTTGTAACCATTGAGGTGTAGGATTGGCAGCACGACTCCATCGGTAATTGGATTGAGGAACTTGTTGGAGTGCCAGGCTGTAGCTAACGGACCAGTTTCGGCCTCGCCATCGCCGACCACGCAAGCCGCAATTAAATCAGGGTTATCAAAGACGGCGCCAAAAGCGTGGCTCAATGAATAGCCCAGTTCCCCGCCCTCGTGCATGGAGCCCGGTACCTGCGGCGACACATGGCTGGACAAACCACCCGGGAAGGACGAGATTTGAAAAAGCTTTTTGAGGCCGGCTGCATCTTGCGGCACTTGCGGATAGTACTCGCTGAATGTTCCTTCCAAGTAGACGTTGCTAACCACGGCTGGACCGCCATGACCGGGTCCGGAAATGTAGAGCATGTTGAGTTCGTGCTGTTTGATGGCTCGGTTGAGATGCGTGTAAATAAAGTTTTGGCCCGGCGATGTGCCCCAGTGGCCCAATAGTAACTTTTTGACATGATCAAGCTTGAGTGGCTCTTTAAGCAGCGGGTTATCACACAAATAAATCTGCCCCACGGTCAGGTAGTTGGCAGCGCGCCAATAGGCATCAATCTTTTGCAGGCTCTCGGCATCGAGTGGGTTGTTGGATTTATCCATGAGTTGCTCCATTATGGTTGTGTGTCAGTGTCTGTAATGTGAGTTCGCACAAAATGTAGGCTTCCTGAGTGGCTATTATATGCACCGCAACGCGGCTATCGGCTGCTGATATCAACGGGGCTTGGCGTTTGTTTTGACGTGCATCCAGTTTAATACCGAGGAATTCTAGATCTTTACACACTCTCTGGCGTATTACTGGTGCCTGCTCACCAATCCCACCAGAAAATACCAACGTATCGAGCCCGCCCAAACTTGCGGCCAGCGAGCCAATCGCTTTTTTGACGTTGTAACAAAATAACTCCACGGCCTCGGCAGCATGCGGGTGTGTCGACTCAGCTTGCAGCAATGTCAGCATATCGGCCGACATACCTGATACCCCAATAAGCCCAGCCTCAGTATTGATGAGCTGATTGTACTCGGCAAAACTCAAACCGTGCTCTTTGTGCAAATAACTAGCCACACCTGGATCGATATCACCGGATCGAGTACTCATCATGACACCAGAGGCTGGGGTGAGCCCCATGGTGGTATCAATCGGCTTGCCATCACGAGTAGCAGCCAAGCTGGCGCCACTACCCAAGTGGGCGTAAATCACCCGGCCATGAGCAGCAGCAGTACCAGCCGCATCAGCCAATGCAGCTCGTAAATATGTATACGAAAGCCCATGAAAACCGTAGCGGCGGATGCCTTTACTGTATTTTCGCGGTAGTGGTAATAGTTGGGCTACCGCCGGTAAATCACTAAAGAAAGCCGTGTCAAAGCAGACAATTTGTGGCGTATCGGGAAATCGCTCCCGTAACCGATCAATCAGGTGTAAAGCAGCGGGCGTGTGTTTGGGGTCGAGTGGTGCCAGCTTATGCAGCTCGGTTTCGACTGCAGGCGTTAGCACTTGAGCTTCGCTAAACTTTGAGCCACCATGGACAATCCGGTGTCCGATAGCCGTCAAATCAGCTGCAGGAACTTTTTGGGTCAGCCAATCTAATAAAATCGTAGCTGCCGTGGCATGGTTATGCGCCGCGCATGGTAGTTGATGCTTGCCATGACCACGTTCATGGACGTGCAGCGTCGCCGTACGCTGGCCAATATCAGAGATAAGAATCTCAAATTGTCCTTGGTACGTTTTACCGTCGGCGTCCGCCGAAAACATCGATAATTTAATACTAGATGAGCCGGCATTTACGGTCAAAATATTCATAGAGGTGCCCACCCTATAATCATAACAGGAATCAACCGAGGTCGTATAGACCTAGACTACTAAACCGGCGTGGCGCGCAGTCTTAGCCCTTGTGTAGTCGCCATGAATGACTATACCGGCGCAAGGCAGCCGCAGCCGCGAACAGACACAAACTCATCAATCCATATGCGGCCGCTATTCTCGACGAAGTCCCTTGTGGCGCACCAAAACCAGTTGCAGGCGCCACCACAACCAGCGAAGCCAGGCCAACCGGATCCTTAATTATACCGTTCGCCGTTCCATCACTGTCGAGCGAACCCCCATCGGTCAAGTTGTACGTAGCGGTGGTTTTGACGATACCACCAATTGTTTTAGTGCCATAGGTAACGCCAGGAACTGCCGTGTAGGTTCCCGTACTCGCATTGTAGTAGCGTAATGTTGGGCTGGTATATTGTTTGTCGTAAATAATAGTTACTGCAACAGTACTCCCTGGCGTTGGGCAGTAGACCCAAAAGCTTGTTAGGCTGGTTAACGATGTGTAGCCGGTATCACTGGCCGTTGGGCTTGTTGTGGTGCCATTACCAAGTGTACAGGCGCTGGCCGTCGGAACCGTTACCGTTGCCCAGACACCGTTACTATCTTGCACCGACATTACGTTAGCTTGGTACGAATCCTGAATACTATCGCCGTTGGCATCGCCGTTGTTGGGTATCCCGGTTGGCGCGTTGAATAATTGTAGGTTTCTCAGGGCTGGGTAGCCACTCGTGACTGACCACGTATTCGCAAAATCCCAGGAAACATTATTTAAAGGTGCGTTAGTGCTATTACTCTTAAAATAGAGTGGCGTAGCGTTGGCGGTGTTGACTTCAGCACAGGTACCCGTACCCTGATCCGTGCTGGCACAACCCAATGAGTGAGCGTCATTACCATTGGAGCGATAGCGATCAAAATAGAGATTGGATCGAGTTGAGCTGAAATCACTGGCTGCTCCAAAGAAGATACCAAATACCGCTCCAAACTGCGTACCGGTGCCGTTAATATACGATGCCGCAAAACTATTATTGGTAGCGCCTTTGTAGGTAATCCCAATGAGGCCCCCAAGATACGTGGTTGCTCCGGTAACGTTAATGCTGCCTGAGCTATAAATGTTATCAACCGCGCCAGAGTATAAAATGCCCACCGCGCCACCAACATAGGTACCAGCCACGTTCATGGTTCCATCAAAATAACTATTAGATAAAGATCCGCCAGCTGGCGTTAAGGTTCCTTGGTAGCCAACTAACCCACCAATATAACTTCCACCGGATATTGTCCCCGAGTAGGAAGCCCCATTTATGGTGGTGCCTTCAACGCTACCGCCAACTAACCCACCAACATAGGCCGAACCAGACAACGATGCAACCGTCATCGACGAGTGCACATTATCCAGCGTCGAAGCTCTGGCACAGCCAACAAAACTACCGAGATTACCGTTACTTGAGGCGGTTCCTGAGGCGATGTTGATATTCTTGATGGTCGCCCCGTTTGTTTGACTAAACAATCCACTGTCATTATTCGTCGTCAGATTAGAGATAGTGTGATTGAGACCATCGAGTGTCCCCGAAAAAGCTGCTGGCGAAGGAGTAAGCGAGGTAAAGGTAACTCCCGTACAGTCGATATTACTAACTAGGGTGTAGTAGGCTGTTGCATTGCTATCAATTTCCTGCAGCTGAGCACAGGTGGCAATCCGATACGGATTGGTGGAGGTTCCGGCTCCATAGCCAGAGTAGGCTGAAGCAATTGCCGGCGTGAAGACACTCAGCACAAGTATTGTTGCCATTAAAATCTTAAAAAACAGTCCGGTCAATTTGGTCATAGGTACCCTCTCTCTGCTGCCTCTGACTATAGTGCGGCATACCGCTTACGTCAATCGTAATTTTGTTTTAAGCGTCGCTCTTAGCTAGGCTCAACAGTATGATGAACGCGCAAATCACCAAGTCGAGTAATTAACCAGTAGGCAACCGAGGCGCCAACCAGTAAGTAGATTCCTTGGATGAGCATGGTGTGCGATATGCCAATCAGGCCTACCAAGATACCGAGCCCAACTCGCATAATCATCTGAACGCCTTGCTTAACAAAGCTAATCGCCGAAAGTGTGGTGGCGCGGATATCCGAACTGGTGTGTTCATTAATGTAATCGGAGATAATTGGTATCTGCACGTTATATAAGCCATTCATGATGATAAACAGTCCGACCAGAGCGATTGGCGTAATCAATAGCGCCATAGCTATGTAAGTGATACCGAGCAGACAATTTAATAGTAGGATAATCTTGTTGAGAGTTAACTTCTTTTCTAACACGTAGGCGTACTTGGTCATGAAAAAGTTCAAGAACGCTCCGGCGGATAGTACGAAACCGATAAAGAAGGGGGCGACCTGCGCCGTTTGAAAGTATGGTTGGTAAACAGAGTACATGAAGTACTCGCCATTGAGCGTCAATACGGCGACTGCCGCTAAGGTGAAAACAACTTTGTTGGTTCGTACCAGATTAATGCTTTCTTTAAGAATGTGGAATGCCTTTGATCCTTTTGCTTCGTCCTGAATTTGTCTATGAGTATTTTTGAGGGTAGTGCTGATCAGGGCGGCGGCCACTTTTGCTACGACGGTCAGTACAATTAAACCGACGTATGCGGACGCACCATAGCGACCAAGTACCAGACCAACAAACAGCGCCGATAGCGCAAAGCCCAAGACCTCATATGATAACAAGGAGCTGTATTGGCGCTGGAAATGCTTTTTATCACTACAGCTTTCGTACAGTAGCGCTTCTTTACTGCCACTCAGGAAGGTGTCTCCAAAAGCCAACAAGCTGTAGGTTATATACAACCCAACGGCACTTGGATATACCAGCAAGACACAGACCGCTACCGCGTTAACTAAGTAGCCCACAATTAGAGACTGTTTTTGCCCAACCCTGTCACCGAATATACCACTCGGCACTTCGCCAAGTAGCGAAAAGAGGGAGTAAAAAACTTGCGATATAACAATCGCCGTTAACGACACTCCCTTATCAAGCATGTAGAGGCTGATGATTGGCGTGAAGAAAACTAACGCCCATAAAAATGACGAGGCTTTGAGTTTTGGTATGTTGTTCACGGGGTGATTATAGCAAAATGCTCCGTTGGGCTAGTCGGGAGTCTATTTGCTTTTCTCCTTAGGAATTTCAGTGGTAACCCACACATCGTCAGCAGCACATTGATAGGTAGTGTGATCGTACTCCTTATTATTTTCGTCGGGATTATAACTAATATGCCAACGAACTTTTTTCATTGCTTGTTTGCAAACGGGACATTTCATAATCCTATTATAGCGTGTTTGGGTTTAGGCAACCTTTTGGCTCGGCTTGGGCACACGGCGCATGGCCTCGCCTAAGAACATGCCGACGCCAAAGATGTAGGCAGCCAGCATGACCAAAAAGCCGACAATTGGGATGAAGTACAGGGTGACTAATACGCCGCCGCCTACCAGCATAATCAGTAAAGGACTTTTATTGCTTCGTAGTATGAGTCGGCCGAGCATATAGCCCGACATTGGACCACTCAGCAGCACCACCACCAGCCACATCAATAGCGCCAAGACGCCAAGAGGTGTACCAATCAGTGATATTAATAGGACAAGAATAACTACCGGGGCGCCAAGTACGGCGATAAATCCTATCAGCGTAGTGCGACCGGGTGCTTTAAGCGCCCGAGATGAAGCCTCGTGAAAGACGCTCGGAAACAGGAGCACCAATACTAACGCCGCCACTAGCATGGCTACTATGACGTACAGAAATCCAAAGATAGTAAAACGCACCACCGCGTAGGAACGTGGTTCGCGTTGCTGCTTAGGTGCATTAACGGTGACCGTACCGACAATTTGTCCCCCTTGCGCGATGTTGGGTTGGTTCTGGCTAGTGTAGTTAACCTCGCCACCAACCTTGCCGGTTGAGCCAACGTTCAAGGTTTCTATGCCACCTTCAAGATTACGCCCCACCAGCCCATTAACGGTAAGAGTGGTGGCACCGGCCAGCATGTCTCGCTGAATAGTGCCATTAAGTGTGCTGTTTTGGGTTCCACCCAGTAGGTCAACACCAATGGTGCTGCCGCCTTGCGTCACAAAGCTTTGGGCTGCCACCGTGGCGCTGCCACTGACGGAGCCGCCGAGGTTTACGGTTTGTCCAGCCAACCGAACACTACCATCGACTGTACCACTTACCGTTACGGTTTGTCCGGCGCAAAACACATCGCCGTGAACGGTACCACTGATGGTAACGGTTTGGCCAGCACAGTAAACATCGCCGTTGACCGTCCCGGCAATATCAACGCTGTTGCCACTGGCAAACAGCATACTATCGACGGTTTGGTTGGCGGGAACCGTGGCTGAAGGACCAGTTCTAAATGTTTGAGCGTGAGCCACACCCACAAAGGTTAAAACCGATAATAGAGCCAGACCCAAACTGATAACAATTACTTTGAAATGCTTCATGATGTCCTCCAGTCAGTTAATCTGTTTTTATTATACGCCTGGTGAGCAAGCTTTAGGATGGGATGAGGGATGAATAATTAAACTTATATTCTCACTTAACGCCGATATGGATATGATCATGGTGATTAGCATCAACAGCTTGTCCATGGCTAAAATTGGGCACCACGCGACCATTTGTAATGGAGGTTTTGGCATCTGTCCAAATTTCTTCCTGAATGCCGCTCGCCTGGGTTGCCAGGAAGTCTAGAACTTTGTTCGCACTGCTCAAGGCTTGCGGGTTATTAATAATTGCCTGCTCTGGCAATTGCGGATCAGAATCTTGTGCCGACCATGCCGGCATTGGCTTGTCATCGTTAAATGGCCGGATATCAATGGCGCGGCCCATAACATGCAATGAACGGTTACCACTTAAAGTCGCATCGGCATGTCCGGTGTGAATATCAAGTACGTTAAAACGTATATTATTACAGGTTGCCCATTGCGTAAGCTGACTCGTTTCTTTTACAAGTGCCTCCGTGCTTAAGTTTGGATCGAGTAAGTCAGTTCGCGGTGCCGATACAAATGCCGCCGTGACAGTAAATGCCCCCATCTCGGCCAGTCGATCGACCAGCGTTTCACGCGACCAAGCATTGGGGTCGTCGTCAGCCTTACAGCCTACTGGTGCTTGTTTCATCCTATCAAGTTCGTGTCGCATTGTTTGTACGGTAGTCGTGTCAAAAACGTATGTCAGATTTATGCCAGACGATGCCTGAAAGCGACCAGCCTGATTGATAGTACGCCCAAAATAGGGCTCGGTTGTTGTTATGTAGGGCTTATACATAGCTGTACTTGACAGAGCTGTGTACATTTTATGGACGTATTCTACGCATTGTGGCGTTCCGGTCGTCACCACATCGAGGTATTGCTTATCTGGCCCACGCTCTTCGATTCCTTGCGTAAGACAGCTTTCTACGGTCCCTGGATCGAGCGTGGTGGTCGTCTCGACAGGAATAGTTGTTTCGGTGGTAGTTGGCGTGATTGGTGGACCAGCTTCTGGGCCGGCCGCGCAAGCGCCACCCGCTCCTGCCAGCAGAGCGGTGGCCAACACAGCACCGTGTAATCTGTTCATATTAAAATTTTACAATATTTCAGTGATTTGAGCAAACTGTGTTTGGCTGGTTTCTGCTCCCAACTATTGAGACTGAAACAACGAGCATACACGACGAAATTGCTGGAGCTGTTGAAGCAAAAACAGAACTAGTGGGTATTGCTTTCTGGTTATAATAATGTCATTATATACTTATGTCTTTCCGCTCTGAGTTAAAAGCATCAAAAGAAATATTTGCACCGGCATTTCGGCCGATGATGCTGGGCGCAATTCTGTTTCAGAGTGGGAATATTCTCGAGACAATTTCAGATATTAGTTTTAAACGAGGCTCCTTCCCGGAACCATTTGATTTTCCGAGCCACATTGGTAACTTCCGCGAAGCTGCCATGGGTACGGTAGGCGCCTACGCCATGGTTGGGATATTCACTATGTTCCCTGCCTTGATTGATTCATCTCGTGAGCTCTTTAAGCGAAGAGCCAAACAAACCGCAGTGGCAGCATTTGCAATCTCGAGCGCAATCCAGGTAGCTGGTGAAAAGTTTGAATTAACAAATAGTGTCTTTACGCCAAACACCGGCGACGTTTTGGATGCTGCGTACGGGGTTGGCTGGTCTGCTGTAATAGCAGTCGGTGCGTATCAGTTAGTCACTGGAACAGAACAGGCTCATCACGACCGCATGCAAGAAGCACAGCTGGCTGACTTGAACTTTGAGGCCGAGCCACCTTTTGATGGCGAGAGCTAGAGGGATGAACGCTGCGCTACTGCCTGCGGAGCTTTCTCGGAATATATTCCTGCGATAGCGCCTTGTCATCGAACCCCGGCTTCGCCGTATGGGTTCGTAGCCCTATCTCAAACAAAGAAAAAAGCTAGAACACGTTGGTTCTAGCTTTTTTCTTTGGCTGGGGATTATCGCCGATGTTAAAACATTATTGGTTAGTTCGGTAGAAGCCGTAAACTACGCTTCCTAACAGGCTGGCCGATATAGTTTGAGCTCGAGAGGACAGTACTAGCTGCCATAGAGCTTCATTGCTTTACGCACTTCAGCCATAGTTTCGTTAACCGCGCGCCTTGCCTTTTGCGTGCCTTCCTCTAGTATCTTCGCAACAAGTTCGGGCTGGGCTTCATATTCTTTTCTTCTAGTACGAATTGGTCCTAAAAATGTGTTTAGAACTTCGGCCAAGTATTGCTTAACTTCAATGTCACCGACCTGACCCTTACTGTAACGTTGTTTAAGACTCTCGATTTTACTCTTGTCGGTACCAAATGCATCAAGATATATGAAGACTGGGTTTCCTTCTACTTTGCCCGGGTCGGTAGCATGTTTTCGATTTGGGTCGGTATACATCTTCATGACTTTCTTCTCCACTTCGTCGTGGCCATCGGATAAGTAGATGACATTCCCGAGGCTCTTGCTCATCTTCGCGCCGCCATCAGTACCAACTAATCGGGCAACTCGTCCCGTTAGGATTTCTGGCATATTGAAAGTATGGCCATAGATTGCATTGAATCTATTGACCACCTCACGGGTTAACTCAACCATTGGTGCTTGGTCATCACCAGCTGGTACGAGATCAGCCTTGAAGCCTAGTATGTCTGCGGCTTCAGACAGGGGATAGTTAACAAATCCTACTGGCACATTTGCGCCAAAGCCTTTTTGCTTCATTTCAGCCTTAACGGTTGGATTCCGTTGTAAGCGCGCTAAACTTACCAGGTTCATGAAGTAAACAGTCAGCTCCGCTAATTCTGGAATTTGGGACTGCACGAACAGAACTGACTTCTTTGGATCTAAGCCTACTGCCAGATTGTCCAAGGCAACTTGGTAGACACTCTCTCGAACCTTTTCGGGATTATCAAAGTTATCCGTCAGAGCTTGTACATCGGCCTCCATGATAAATGTTTCGTACTCATCTTGGAGCTTCACTCGATTCTCGAGCGTGCCGATATAGTGACCGAGGTGCAATTTGCCAGTTGGTCGATCGCCGGTTAAAATTCGTTTTCTAGTTATAGTCATTTTATTGCTCCTAATAGTTTATTAAATGAATCGTTCTTCGTAGGCATACGCAGCAAAACCTTGATCATGCTCATTAGATTTCTCGTCAAACAAGAATGGGTAAAAGCGATGAGTTGGTTGTAGGGCAAAGTTGCTGGCGGGTTTATCCAGTACGGTGCTAAGTGGAATAGTAGCATCAAACTTAAATATTCGTCGTTGGAGAGGTTTTATCGCAGTAGGTTCAAGCAACGCTTCAATTATTTCAGACACCTCTTTCAACGCCTCGTCGGTCGTAGCGTATACTTCTCCAAATTCTAGTGACACTCCGCCTCTCACGTTTCCGATTAGGCTCGGCGCAACAATCCCACCCATCATTTGAGCTATATCTTTTCTCTTAGTAGCCTGGACAATCTTATCTACACCATTATCTAAACTGCCGATAATAGGCACCATCTCAATATCTGAACTGGTCGTATGAATATCTAAAACCATAGCTACGTCACAGACAAGAGGCAGAAGTTGCGCTGCTAAGCACTGCTCATGGTTACCCGATGCATCACCCGGGAAAACCGTATTGAGGTCTTTATCTATGTATCGTACATCTTTCTGGTATGCTTCTTCATTTGCGAAAATCAAGCGAAGACCAGGATAATCATCTAGTTTGTTCTCATAGTAGTCGAACACCGTCTTCCCAAAATTTTCATTACCGTGTAGACAGCCAACTATAGCTAATTCTATTGGTCCACTACCTTCAATGATGCGCATGGTTGGCTCCTCCTGGTTTTAATGTAATGCACTCGATCGTATCCGGTACTTCTATATGAACAACCGGAACCCCTAGTTTTAGCTCTAAAGTCTTTGCAACACCCTCAAGTGGTTTTGATTCACTGGCATGGTGGGATAGTTCAACGAGCATAATGCCAAGGTCTTCAGCGTACTTCGTAGCTTCCTGTTCAAACTCACCCGCAATATAGACTTCGGGCTTCAGTTGATCGAAGAATTCACCGATAAAACCTTTGCCAGAAGTTATAGCAATTCGTTTAAAATTTATTCGTTTTTTACCGGCTATGCGAACATAGGGGTGACCTAGGACTCTTGATCTAGTCAACAGCTCATCAAAAGTCATTGGATAGTCTTCAACCAGTCGAACGCCACCATGGATTGTGTGGGAGCCATATGTGGTTGTAGCTGGCTTGGCTGGTATTTTCATCAGTTTGCACAGCTCCTCAATAATCCCACCATCACAAAAGTCTAGGCTTAGGTGGCAGCGATATATCGCCAAACCCGCTTCAGAAGCAAGTGTCTGCTTCGCCAAGTTGTTACCCGTAGGTGGAAAGTTACTAGTCGGGCCGTGATGTGTGATCAGCAACTGACAACCGTCATCAATGGCTTGCTGGATTGCTCGCAATGAATAGTCAAGTGTCAGGCCAACCTTAGCAATCTCTTGCGTCAGTTCACCCTGAAGCAAGCCGACATGGTCAAAAAGAGCTAATTGTGGTGGCGCGAATTTCTCTAATTCTTCTACGATGTATTTCAGATCTTTCATTTCTTTCTCCTATTTAGCATAAAGTACCGGGCTAAATTGCTCCGGTGTGTTTAATGAATAGTGATAGGCAGGTATGGCGCTCATAGCATCTGGTGACAGAATAGCGGCTCGTCCACCAACCATTGCCCCGTAAGCTGCATATCCGGCCAGTTCTGCAATTACTAACTCGCGTCTGGCCTCACCATCAAAACGATCAAAGTTGCCAAGTTTCACTCGCTCCGTCAGTAAGCCATCAATGGTCTTATTTACTTTTTTATCTTGTGAGGCTCCAATCCGCTCAACCGCTATCGCTTGCGATGTGCCGTACTCCATGCCGGTTTCTGTAAATGCAGTCTGCATTGATCGAACTGCTATAAAATCCTCATGACCTCTTTTGGCTACATCAAGCTGGGCTTTACGAATCGTTTCACTAGTTTTAGCAAAGTGGCTTTCTGTGGTTTCACCTGTGCGAGCAAGAATAACTGGATCGAGTCCTTCGACATCGGCAACTTGTACATCAAAGCGTGCCTTAAAACCATGCTTCGCAAAAAGCTGCTGGACATCATCGCAGTAGTCGAGGCCTTTCGGCACTATTTCACCGAGTCCATCACCTAAACGATACTGGTTGGTATCGGGGCAACACGGAACCATAAATGGTACCGGCTCATTACGCAGCTTAGACTGGACAAGGAGCTTTGCGAGCTGCGGTAACTCCGCCTTGGGATTGCGGCTGCAAACCTCTATGCCTTTGGGCGGTTGCAGCAGTAGCTCTAATGCTAATCTTGAACTGTCCACACAGGCAGCTTGAACTTCTGTCGCTGGCGTCGTGGCGAGTAAGCTCTCAGCCTCTTTAGTTAGTGCTCTATTAACAAAGCCTAGACGTACACGATCTGACTCAAATCGTTTTGGGCTTAGAATCCCGAAATGTGAACGCAGCTCATAACCTTGCGTCTCCAGTTCTTCTAGATCTTCAACTGTGCGCATCTGTGGTAGCAGTGAAGCTACAGCTCGTGCGGTTTTTTCTCTTTGAATGGCTCGTTCATGGCCAACTTGGTTATATACTTCCATTTGTAGTTCATCAAAATTTCTCATAATATTTCTCCTTAAAATTAAAAATCTCCCTAGTGGGAGACGAGTGTTCTTTTACGTTGGTTCTAGCTTACGCTAAATAGACTCCCATATATCATGCGAGTTCCACCAGGCACCTTGTTGCCCAAAAATAGTTAGAATAATGCTCTTCATGACTGCTTCCTCAAAATCTTAAAACGTCCCTGGCTCAATTCTTTAGAGCCTCGGGTCACAGTAGCAATACCAACACCTAAATCAGTGGCGATTTTAGCCTGTGGTTCACCGGCAATTAATTGCTTTATGATTTCTACTCGCTGAGCAAGCTCACTTCGTTCTTTCTCGGTTGTTACACCAATAAGAAAGTCCTCAAGCAGTTCTTTGTCTTGAGTAGAGCAGATAATATCGATTACGTCGCTAAAGTTTGACATAACCATATACTAGCATACTAGTACGCTAGTGTCAACCATTTTGTTGGTCTTTGTGGAGGATACTTGCTGTACAGGGGTGGCTGATGAGGGGTGAACGCTGCGCTACTGCCCTGCGCCCGTTCTCGAAACAAGTTTCTGTGAGCGGGCTTGGTGATCGAACCCCGGCTTCGCCGTATGGGTTCGCACCCTTATCACTAAAACAGCCCCGGGCGACAGGTCTTTGACCTATCTTCCGGAGCTGGCTGGGGATGAGGGATTCGAACCCCCGATCGTGGAACCAGAATCCACTGCCTTACCACTTGGCCAATCCCCATTGGTCGTGCGACCGCCTGATTATACTAGAATTTACCCTGTTCGGCTAGGGGTCGCCACATCGGTGTTGTAATATAGAAGGAGTGAAAAATAATCTTCTGCGTTTGGTTGGATTGGTTGGCACGATTGCCTGCGTTATTTTGTTTGTGCGGCAACCGAGTTGGCCAACGCCTGATAAGATTATCATCTTCCTGACCTTTGTCTTTATGATGTTCGCCCAGGCTAAAGAAATGCTCAAACATCTGCTGCCTTTTGTGGCATTACTGCTGGTTTACGAATCATTCCGTGGCCTGGTTCCACATCTCAACGCCAACGTTAACTATCTGTGGATGCCGGGCGCTGATAAGTTCCTATTTGGCGGCACCCTGCCAACCGTCACATTGCAGCAGTGGTGGTGGCATGGCAGTGTCGTCTGGTATGACTTTGTCTTTTACCTGGCTTACATGCTGCATTTTATTTTGCCAATTAGTATGGCCCTGCTCATCTGGAAATACCGCGAGAAGTTTTATTGGCAGTTTATCGCTACTTACCTATTGGTTTCGTTTGCTGGCTTTATTACTTTTTTGCTCTTCCCGGCCGCCCCACCGTGGTTGGCTTCCGACAAAGATCTGATTCCGCCTGTCACCCACGTTTCAACCGATATCTTTCGGGCCCTGGGGGTACAGGATTTTCCGTCGGTCTATAACAAGATATCGCCAAATCCCGTCGCGGCTGTTCCATCACTGCACGCCGCCTATGCGACCTTGCTGGTTATCTTTACTTATAAGCTGTTCGGAAAGCGTTGGGCATTACTGACCTGTATCTACCCGTTGATAATTTTTGTGGGAACGGTTTACTCAGGCGAGCACTACGCGATTGATGAAATTATTGGTCTTATGTACGCTGTTATCGGTTACGGATTGGTGGCATGGATATTCCACAACACTAAACTGCACAATTGGCTGCGTAGATACTGGCGGGCGCAACAACAACTCTGGTAAACTACAGGTATTATGCCTGTCCCCGCTATTCAATTCGAACACACCAGCAAAAAGTACGGTTTCAGCCGTGGCGTTCAGGAGCTTAACTTTAGCGTTGATCAGGGCGTGGTGTTTGGTTTTATTGGGCCCAACGGCGCCGGCAAAACCACTACCATCCGCATGATGCTGGATTTTATTCATCCCACGACTGGCAGCATTAAAATCATGGGGCTTGATAGCCGCAAAGACGGCGTCGCTATACACCAAAAAGTTGGCTACCTGAGTGGCGATATGGAAATGGATCGTCGCCTAACCGGTCAACAATATCTGGAGTATGTCGCCAACCTGCGTGGTAACGTGTCTTGGGCCACGGTCGAAAAACTAATCGATCGCCTCAGCGCACAAACCAATAAAAAAATTGCCTACTTGTCACGCGGTAATAAGCAGAAAATCGGCCTCGTGGCCGCCTTAATGCACAATCCGGATTTGTTAATTCTGGATGAACCGACCAGCGGCCTCGATCCGCTCATCCAACAAGAATTTCAGAAAATTATTAAAGAACGTGGCAAGCAAGGCAAAACCACCTTTATCTCTTCACATGTCTTAAGTGAAGTGCAGGAAGTCTGCGACCACATTGGTTTTATTCGTGAAGGTTTGCTGGTTGATGTTCAGCCCCTCAAGAGTCTGCAGCAAAAAGCCTTACGCAAAGTGCACGTTAGTTTATCAAAGCCTCGCCCGACAGCACTTAAGGGCGTTAAAGGTATTCACAACCTGACGGTGCACGGCAAAGAAGTTCGTTGTGACGTTACTGAGAACTTTACGGGCCTGCTCCAAGCCCTCGCCAAACTACCGGTTAAAGATATCGTTATCGAAGAAGCCAGCCTGGAAGACATGTTTATGCACTATTACCAGGACGCCGCCAAGGAGACTAGGCATGTTTAAAACTATCTTCCGCAAAACCTGCTACGAAAAACGTTGGACCATTCTGGCCTGGGCCTTTGGTATCTTCTCGATGACCTTCTTTACGATGATTTTCTTCCCTTACCTTAAAAACATGGGGTTTGATCAAGTTACCGCGAATGTCCCTAAATCATTGCAAGGTTTACTTGGCGACTCATCCAGTTACAAAGTGGTGGTTGGCTATGTTGACCAGCAAATCTTCGCGCTGCGCTTACCGATGATTACCATGATTATGACGATTAGCCTGTTTGTGGGCATTAGTGTTGGTGATGAAGACCGGGGCACACTCGAAACCCTTTTGGCACTGCCGGTTTCTCGTAGTAAAGCCTTCTGGCAGAAGTATGCCGCCGGCGCCGCTTTATCGGGCGCCGCCTGTGTAGCAATTTACTTGGGAGTCGTTCTGAGCTTCCCGATCATCCATGGTTCAATGAGCTATTTCGCATTAGCCCAGGCCACCTTTGCCTGTTGGTTGATTAGCCTCGTTTTTGGCACCCTGGCTTACTCCTTTGGCGCCGCTACCGGCAAACGTGGTCTAACGATTGGTCTGGCCAGCGCGATAGCATTTTTGAGCTACCTCATCAGCTCGATGGCACCAGCCGTCGATAAACTTGAAGTCGCCCAAAAGTTCACACCGTTTTACTACTACAATGTACCGAGTGTCGCTCAGCATGGCTTAAAGCTCAGTAATCTTGCTGTACTGATTGGTGGGATAATTATAATGCTGCTAATCGGCCTGGCTTTCTTCCGAAAACGCGACTTAGTTCGAGATTAGTTACTTGTAGTTCTTAGCTTGCCAATTGGCGATTTCACCATGATGACCACTTAATAAAACATCTGGTACTTTTTTGCCCCGAAAGTCCTCGGGTCGAGTGTACTGTGGATGCTCAATTGATTGGTCATCAGCCTGGAACGATTCTTTCTCGGCCGAGGTCTCGCCGCCCAGCACGCCAGGGAGTAAGCGAACCACGCTATCGGCGATAATCATGGCTGGCAACTCACCACCCGTTAATACGTAGTTGCCGATGCAATACTGTTGGTCTATATAGTCGGTGACTCGTTCATCATAACCTTCATAGCGGGAACAAACCAGAATCAGGTCTTGTTTCTTGGCTGCTAATGCCTTGGCGTCAGACTGCTTATAAAGCTTGCCGCGCGGGGTTGGCAGAATAACCAGGGCAGCCGGGCAGATTGTTTTGGCGTGCTCAATAGCGGCAACTAACGGTTCGGGTTTCAGCACCATGCCGTCACCACCACCGTAGGGGGTATCATCAACCTGCTTGCGCGGCCCCAGCCCAAAATCACGTAAATTGATGTAGCTGAACTCAACCGCGCCAATTTCTTGCGCCTTATGCAACATACTGGCATCTAAAGCACCAGGAAACATCTCCGGAAACAGGCTGATAATTTGAATATTCATGGGGGGGGTATTGCTAGAGGTCCTAGAGATCTAGGTCGTCAAGGTCGGCTAACTCTTTGCGAGTCTTGCTCAGGCTACTGCTTTCGCCTTCATCTTCGGTTTCGTCGTCGTCTTCATCAACATTAAGTTCGCTGGCGACACTAGTCTTGCGGGTTTCTTTGCTGGCTTCTTCGTGATCGGCGTCTTCCGATCGCTCGGCGCGTTCTGGCTTAGGTACGCCGTTATCAACAATCTTAAGGTTATAGCGTGCGTCGTTCTTGGTGCCGAGGGCACGCAATAAGGTGCGTAGGCTCTGGGCAGTCGCGCCGCGCTTGCCAATGACACGACCGAGATCTTCGGGATCAACGGTTAGCTCTAAGAGCACACCCTTTTCATCGACACTTCGGTCGACTTTGACGGCATCTGGATTACTGACGAGAGACTTTACGATGTATTCAATGAATTGTTCGTCGATGCTGCTGCTCATGTGTAGACTTCCTCCATTAGTGACTTAGTCAGTATATCGTATTGGCAGAGGGCGTAATGTGAGATTTTACGCTTTTTCTTCAGTTGCTTCAGCTTCTTCGGGAGCTGCTTCTGTAGCCACTTCTTCGGCCGGAGCTTCTTCAGCGGCTGGCTCCTCAGCAGGAGCTTCTGGAGCTTCAACCTTTTCTTCTTTTGGCTGGTTCTTGCGTAACTTCTCGGCGTTACGCAAAGCACCTTTTTTGTTTGATTCTAAGACGACCCAGCTTGGGAGCTTGACGCCTTCGTCTTTAAGGAGTCGGGCCACACGATCTGATGGGCGGGCACCGTTTTTTAAGTACAGCTCAGCTTTTTCCTTGTCAATGGCAAGGGTTTTGCTGTGCGGATCATAGCTACCGAGTTGGGCGACAAAGCGTCCACTGGTAGGGGTCCGCCGCGAGTCCTGGACAACCATCCGGAACATCGCATGGCCTTTGCGGCCTGTTCGTTGCAAACGAATTGCTAACATGTATGTTATCTCTTTCTACTTAATTAGTTACAAGGGGTTATTCTACAGGGAATCACCTCTGTTGTCAACAGAGGCGCTAGCTAGGCTTGTAAACGGCAATCATCCTCTCGACAACTGACTGACAGAAATCAATGTCTCTTTGGGTACCAGTTGGGCTTTTTGGGTGAACCTCGCCTGGTCCAACCACACCTTTATCGTGTGTAATACTAAAAAGTGGCGAGCCTTGGGCATAGGCCCGTGTCGGAGAAGCCTTAATGGCCAATGTACTAGACTCTGGTGCGAGCTCATCGTATGCGCGCGGCGGTTGGCCATGAATGCGTCGAGGCATCGTAAACTTACCTTCGAGCCAGACAAAGCCATCCCCCACCGAAGTTTTGTAGAGCATAGCGCCACCCAGAACCGAATATTTATTGTCGCTTTCTGGATTAAGTATATGTGGCGCAAGCCCCGTCTCAAAAACCAAGTTAAAGCCGGCTCGGCCAATTTGCCGACCAGTCTGGAGCATCTCATCAGTAATTGCAGCACCTCTGGCCTGATCGGCCAAAAAGGCAGCTACTGGGTCATGATCGACCATATCTACTACCATAAAGTGCTTCTCTGCATCAAAATCTGCCATGTTGTTTTGAGTCTACAGTTCGCCTCGGCAAACTGCAATCATAAGCAATTTACTATGTTTATTTTTTGGCTTGGTAAGCTTCGAGGGCTTTAGTGGCAGCGGCCTGCTGTCCAGCTTGCTTGGACGGGCCGGTGCCGGTGCCGCGCAATGAACCGCCAATATAGACACCAACGGTGAAGACTTTGTCGTGGTCGGGGCCTTCTTCGCTAACAACCTTATAAACCGGGGTTTTACTTTCGCGGCTTTGGGCTTGTTCCTGCAGGCTGGACTTGGGGTCCATCCAGGAGCCAGTTTTCAAAATCTCCTCAAAGGTAATTAACAGGCTGTTTTCAATAAATTTCTTGGCCACGTCATAGCCTTGATCGAGGTAGATGGCCCCTAGAACCGCTTCGTAGCTATTGGCCAGAATTTGGTCGCGGGCCCGGTCGGTGCCCCGTTTTTCGCCCCGGCTCAAACGCAACATTGGCTCAAAGCCAGAGCGCTTGGCGGCGGCACCGATGCTTTCGGTTCGGACCAGAGCGCTGCGCCAGTTAGTTAAAATTCCTTCTGGCTCACTGAAGTGGGTGTACAAAAACTCGGTAACAACCAGCTCCAAGACGGCATCGCCCAGGAACTCCATGCGTTCGTTATGAACTTGGGCGGTTTTTTTATGCTCATTAACGTATGAGCGGTGCGTGAAGGCAGTAATCAGCAGTTCGATATTGGTAAACGTAATGCCGAGTGTTTCTTGGGCGAATTTTTGGTAAGAGTTAGAGTCCTGCATCGCGGATTTTCTTTAAGGCCAGTAAAATAATTTTGCCGATATCCTCGTATTCAATTTTATCAAGCGCTTCGCTGGATGAGAACCACTTAATGCCGTTCATCCAGTCCTCCGGAACGATTTTGTCGGTATCACCCTGGGCGTGCACTAAGAATATTTCGGTTGTCATCAGAACCAGACTCTGCTGGCGGCGATAGCGAAAGTTAATCTTACCCAGCCAGTTGAGAACTTTGACGTCCATCAAGCCGGTTTCTTCACCAATTTCGCGCTTAGCACAGTCTTTAGCAGTCTCGCCTTCTTCGATGTGACCCTTGGGGATCGTCCAACGGTCTTTGGCGTCTTGAATAAGCAGAATTTCCAGCTTCTTCTGCGGATTACGACGAAACACGATACCACCGGCGGTCGGTTCGCGGACGACTTCTTTAATTGTTGGCCGGTGCTGGCTAACAAACTGGCGGAAGCCTTTAATTGGTTTTGGTCGGTTGGCCATGGGCTACTTTGCTTTCTTATCTTCGGGCGCATCTTCTTGGTTGCGCAAAACGGTGCCAAGGACACCGTTAACAAATTTTGAGGAATTTTCACCGCCAAAGGCTTTGGCGAGTTCAACGGCTTCGTTGATAACAACTTTAGGTGGTACAGACGGTTCGTGTAAGAGTTCGTATAAACCAAGCCGAAGCACCAGGCGGTCCATGCGGGCAATCTGATCGATTGGCCACTCGGGCGCGACCGGCTGGAGAGCGGCATCAAGCTCATCTTGCTCGTGGATAACACCTTTAACCAGCTTGGAAATAAAGTCCTGGTCGTCGATATTATCCTTGTAGCGGTGAATGTTCCGCTCCAAGATCTCATCAACATCGAGGTTAGTGTCGTTGCAAGACAAACGGAACTCATACTCGTAGAGCGTTTGCAGTGCGACGATTCGACCTAGGTGACGATTTGATGCCATATTGTTAAGTTCCTCTTAATCGGGTAATGCTAGGTACTAGCCTATATTATAACCGATTATTGCGCTGGTGCGCTTACGCTTTTTTGCCAAACTCTTTACGAGTTGTGAACGCCTTAACAGGCGATTTGGCGTTAACCTTACGAGCGAGCTTAACCACCAAGTGGCTGCGGCGCGTGCCGGTTCGGCGGGGGCTGGTTCGTTTTTTGGGCTTACCCATAAGAAAGACTACTCCTTTTAACTGAATATTATCTGATAAACTTGAGGCTATTATAGCGCAAAAACACCTCTGACACAACCTGATTATTGACAATTTGCTTTAGGGGTGGTATAATTATCTTAATATGTTTTTGCACTCTGGGGCGCCAAAGCCCCAAGCAGAACCCATCACTAAACCTGAGAATAAGGCCTTTGCCGAGGTACTATCACAAAATCCCGATCTTGATCGAGCCCTGCATGATGAGTGGTTTAAACCGACTCGCTTATGGGCAGAAGCCCGCCGGGCTGGGGCACATAACCGTGTAGACGAGGGCAAAACTTGGCTGCGCAGTTACTTAGGGCTTGAGGAAGTCGACAAGCGTGGTCGTAAGGTTATGCTGGGCACTGTCGCCATCGGTGTTATCGCCTTTGGTGCCATCCACATGCAAGACCAAGCTCATGAACCGGTGCCAGTTGGTGATATCGCCCCTGTTACAACTACCACCAAAGACCCTTGCCTTCGTTTAGTTGCCGAGCAAATCCAAATACACCCCCAGGCAGTCACCGAGTACGGCCAGCTACTGGAAACCTGCCATCAGGGTGGCGACATCATTGATTTGTTGCAATACGGCCCCAACGGCAAAGTTGCTCCGACGACTGAACCTAACTAATCACAAAACTGACCAGTTTACCTGGTACATAAATAGTCTTGCGAACGGTTTTACCATCTAGGTAACCGGTGACTTTAGTATCAGCTTTGGCAGCCGCAACGTTTGCAGCTTCATCGCTATCGGCCGGCACGGTAATTTGGGCGCGGACTTTACCATTCACCTGCACCACAATCGTAATCGTGTCAGCAACCAGGTATTTTTCATCCCAGGCAGGCCAGGTACTCGTGTGAATACTGTCTGTGTGGCCTAATTGTTGCCACAATTCTTCGGTCATGTGTGGCGCGTACGGCGCCAACAACTGCAATAAGGTGTTAATAGCCAATCGCCATGACTCACCAGCCGCAAAATTATCCTCGGCCTTAATTTTATAGAGTTCATTGACGAACTCCATCAGAGCGGCAATTGAGGTATTAAAGCCAAAGTCGTGCATGTCCTGGCTGACTTTTTTAATGGCTTTATGAGTGGCAACCGTTAAGGCTTTATTTTCACCTTCGGTTGTTTTGGCCTCAAGATATTCCTGGGTTAATGTCCAGACCCGCTGCAAGAAGCGGAAGCAACCGCCCATGCCTTCCACGCTCCAGGCGGCCGACTGGTTCCATGGACCAATGAATAGTTCCATGACCCGAATCGCGTCGGCGCCATAGCCCTGGTCGATAATTTCATCGGGGGCGATAACGTTGCCCCAGCTCTTGCTCATTTTGCGGCCATCGGGGGCTAGAATCATACCGTGGTTACGGAGCGCTTTGAATGGTTCATTAAATTCAACCAGGCCTTCGTCAAACATAACTTTGGTCCACATGCGGGCATACAACAGGTGCATGACGGCGTGCTCGGCCCCACCGATGTAGTCGTCGACTGGCAACCAGAACTTTACTTTGTCGGGGCTAAAGGCGGCGGACTTGTTGTGTGGGTCGGCAAAACGCAAGAAGTACCAACTGGAACAGGCAAAGCCATCCATGGTGTCGGTCTCGCGCCAACCCTCTACCCAACCAGTTGCCTGTTCATTGCCTTTGAATGGCTTGGTTGAGCCGTCCTTGGTATTTACCCAAACGTGCACCCAGTCTTCGGCGCGAGCCAGGGGACCTTTACCAGTGCCGTCAGGTTGGTAGGTGTTAACTTCCGGCAATACCACGGGCAACTGCGCTTCTGGAACTGGTACTGCAATCAGTTCTTTCCCGCCCACTTCTTTGGTTTGGTTTTGCCGTAGGGCATCCTTTAGAAAATCCGCCGAAGCATCTTTGATAGCGTCTTTTTCTACCCAAATCATCGGAATCGGCGCACCCCAGTATCGCTGACGACTAATCAGCCAGTCACGGATTTTGTAGTTAACTTTTTCTTCTGCTTTGTGCTTTTCGGCCAGCCAGCTGGTAATTTTTTCTCGGGCTTCTGATGAGGTCATACCATTAAACTGACCGGAGTTAATTAAAACCCCTTCGCCAGTAAAGCAATATTCCTTGTTTTTAACCTTTTCGGCCTCAGCCTCATCAGTTGGAATAACCGACACTTTGGCAGGAATCTTAAATTTATCTAAGAATTCAAAATCTCGCTCGTCATGAATATCACCAAAAATTGCGCCAGTACCGTAGCCGCCTAATACGAAGTCACCGATCCAAATTGGAATTTTCTCTTCATTGGCCGGGTTGATTGCGTAGGCACCGGTAAATACACCGGTTTTGGATTTGTCACCCTCTTCTTGGCGCTGAATATCTGTCTTTGAGGCAGTTGCTTCAACATACTTCTCGACAGCAGCTTTGCAGTCTGTGGTGGTGACTTTAGCTACCAGCGGATGTTCGGGAGCTAGAACCAAAAATGCACCACTAAATAATGTATCGATTCTGGTGGTAAAAACTTTTACCGCCTCTTTTGAATCAACAACCGGGAAGGTTACCTCAGCACCAACACTTTTACCAATCCAGTTACGTTGCATAGCTTTAATGGAATCAGACCAGTCGAGATCTTCTAAGTCTTCGACCAGGCGGTCGGCGTAGTCGGTAATCTTAAAGAACCATTGGGCCAAGGGAATCTTCTCGACTTTGGCACCACTGCGGTCGGCAATGCCGTTGACGACTTGTTCGTTAGCCAGGACGGTTTTATCAACCGGGTCCCAGTTAACAATTGATTCCTTGCGATAGGCCAGGCCTCTTTTGAATAACAAGGTGAAAAACCACTGGGTCCATTTGTAGTATTCGGGGTCGGAGGAATCAATTTCGCGTGACCAGTCGTAGCTGAAACCCATTTGGGTCAACTGCTGCTTGAACTTACCGGTGTTTTCGATGATAGCCTGTTTGGGGCTGATGTTGTGCTTGATGGCGTAGTTTTCGGCTGGCAAACCAAATGAGTCCCAGCCCATCGGGTGGAGAACATTGTAGCCATTCATTCGGCTGTGGCGAGCCACCACATCACCAATAGTGTAGTTGCGCACATGGCCAACGTGCATGGCTGCCCCACTGGGGTATGGGAAATACTCCAAGATGTATTTTTTTGGTTTAGTCGTGTCTTCGGTGGCTTGATATATCTTCTGGTCTTCCCAGGTTTTTTGCCACTTGGGTTCTAACTCTTTTGGATTGTAGCGTTTCATATAGGGGTCATTATACCGTATTTAGGCGAACTCAGGCAGTTGGCTTAAAATTTGCTTCTGCCCTGGTTCCACGGCAATCATTACATAGTGCAGCAATTCTTCACCAAACTCGCCAAAGAAAGCTCGACCATATTCCCATTCAGCGGCTGCACGATGAGTCGCAACTGAAAATCGGTAATCTCCGTCAATCCAACTTAAGGCCAAACGGCTGCCACCTTCATCAATAAAGCTTGGATCTACCCAACGAGGTTTAAAGGGCCGCATCCTCATATAGATATGCTCCTGGTCTTTGGCAAAGGACTCCGGTGGTATTGTTTCAAAGGTACCTTTAATGTGCGCAAATTCAAGTTCCTCTTGGGCCGCCAGCCACAGCAACTCGTGGGTTAGTTCGTTGCCCTGCAGTTCGAGCTTAGCCATAATTGCTGGGTCGACGCTGTAGAGGTCTTCCTCGGTAATTATCTTGTCGGCTATACCCTGTTTGATAGCAGAAAAGAAAACCGTCTCTCGAACGGCATGCTCATCCTGGGCCCAATGCCGCCAAAATAGTTTCTGATAATTTTCGGAGAATATACGAGCCGACATCTGATTTGTGAAGACAATCATGTCATCCTGAACGCGCAGCTCCTCAATCAAACCGGGCACATCATCGGGGCAAGTCCAGCGGGCAAATTCGCGTAATGAGTAGTCCACTCGGTCTATGCATAAATCAGGCGAAGGACGCTCTACAAAGTCTGCAATGGTCGGATCAAATACTTCATCAAAATCAAAGCTGTGCTCAGCCAATATCTGATCGATGCCAAAACTCAACATGTAATCCTTCTGCATTAAGTCATGATGATTGTCATCACCATCCATGCCCTGTTTTAGCCAATCACCAAGGTGAGAAAAGGCGGTCTGAGCAACATCATGTAATAAGGCTCGTATTTGTTGCTCTGACGTACCACCCAATCGACGAGTCAGCAGCATACAACCAACTGAATGTTCAAAGCGAGTAAAGTCGGTCGTCTCGGGACGCGTGGCGATACCTTTGGGCAGAATCAGCTGCTCAACTAAAGCAAGACGCTGCATTGGGTCGCTATACAGCAAATCCATAATTGCGGCATCTCCGCGGTCATTGGCGTCAAACTCAAACTGTCCATATAGTCGATCATCAATCGACAGGCCTGTCCAGCGGCGTTCGCCATTTTCATACTCAATATGTGGTGAAATGATTTGTTCAAACGGAAAGGCTCGCTCAAAACTTCGTTCGTCTTCAGGAAACATCGCTAGTAGTCCGCGCTGGTCGCCACTCGAGCAAGCGAGCGTTGACGCATTATCTGCTTGCGCTGTCGTGCACTCATGCCACCCCAGATGCCAAAATTTTCGCCATTAACGAGGGCATACTCCAGACACTCTTCTCGCACCACACAACCTCGGCAAATTTCTTTAGCTTCTCGTTGACTAGCACCGCGTTCGGGAAAGAATAAATCAGGATCGACGCCTTGGCAATTAGAAAAATCTTGCCAGTTCTTGTTGGGAACAATTACAGCTAAGTCATCTGAGAAGAGCATACTTTCTGTCATGGGTTAAATTGTATAACCATTTGACTGCTTTGCAAGCACAGGCACAATGCTACAACTTGCGGATTTTGCGGCGGGCGGTTTCGAAGGCGTAGGTGACTTGGTATTTGAGTTTATTGGCGACGAGGTCATGGGCTGGTAGATAGGCGACGTCTTCCCCACCGAAACCGCGCTTGAAGACGGACACCCCGTAAAAGCGATGTTTGGTGTTGCCGTGTTCGGTCACGCCCCAAAAGTTGTAGCGCGTGCAGCCGCGGCGTCGGGCTTCCTGGATGGCTTGCCACTGCACGGCGTAGGCTCCGGGATACTGGCGAGCTAAGTCGGTGCTGGCGCCATAGTGATAGGCGGCTTCGGCACCATAAAATATTACAAACGCCATCGTCAGCAGTTCACCTTTGTAGGTAGCTCGGTACATTTTAACGGCATCAGCTTCTTGGAATGCCTTAAACTGCTCGGTCAAAAACTTTTTAGAAAAGGGCACAAAATTATGGCGACGGGCGGTTTGGAGTTGCAGGTCATAAAATTCATCAAGGTACTTGTCGGCCGAGACGGTTTCGACCTTAATGCCCAGTCGGGCTGACTTGTTGAGATCATAACGGGCGCCTTTGCGCATGGCCGTCTTTAGCTCGTCGTCTGTCTTGGTCAAATCCAGTTGACTCGTCAAATCGGCCGTTAAATGCATCGGCGAACGGCGAAAGCCCAGCTTCTTAAAACGACGCTCATTATCGGGCGTCTTGAAGATCGGAAGAGCTCGTG
>Ga0209023_10002008_pt1 | contig 26258 bp, 18 predicted proteins | sample LakOneMetagenome_FD_187468 | JGI IMG/M metagenome (GOLD analysis project Ga0209023, IMG submission 187468) | Freshwater and sediment microbial communities from Lake Erie, Canada (SPAdes) (version 2) | ecosystem: Environmental > Aquatic > Freshwater > Lentic | place: Lake Erie, Canada...
GCGCAGCCGGCGGATACCGGACAGCAGCAGGAAGACGAGGATCAGGAGTCCGGAGACCGCGACAGCCACACCGCGGAAGGACACCAGCTGTGCGATGACCCAGCTGTTCTGCAGCCCGAACGCCTGGGGCCAGGCCAGCGCGAGCAGGAGGGCGCCGACCCCGATCAGGGGGAGGACGCGCACGATTCGGGACAACATAGGAATCGATTCTAGGCGAACAGTCCACATGTGCGCCCGGGCCGCTCCGGGCACACAACTAACATGGATTCATGCCAGTCGTTTCTCGGTTTCTCGGTCCCATCGACCTGCACACCCACTCGCGTGTGTCGGACGGCACCGAAACCCCATCCGAGCTCATCCATGCAGCGCGGGCGGCCGGTTTGGGCACGGTCGCCCTGACGGACCATGATTCCACCGCGGGGTGGGCTGAAGCCGCTGATGCAGCCCGGATTGCGGGGCTGAACCTCATTCCGGGCATGGAGTTCAGTACCCGCATCGATTACGCGAGTGTGCACCTGCTGGCCTATCTCTTCGATCCGACGGACGCCGGAATCATGGCGGAGACCGCTCGGATTCGAGCATCGCGGCTGACCAGGGCCGAGCATATGGTGGAACGCATCGGTATGGATTACGCACTCACCTGGGACGACGTCCTCGCCCAGACGACGCCCGACGCCACGGTGGGGCGCCCGCATATCGCGGATGCGTTGGTGGCGCGGGGCCACGCGGCCACGCGCAGTGCGGCATTCGCCGGCATACTGCACTGGCGCGCCGGGTACTACCAGCCGCACTACGCGCCGGACCCGTTGCGTGCCGTGCAGCTTGTGCGCGCGGCCGGTGGAGTGCCGGTCATCGCGCATCCGGCCACGCGCGGAGCGGCAGATGTGATTCCCGAAGCCCGCCTGGCGGAGATGGCAGAGGCCGGACTGTTCGGCTTGGAACTCGGGCACCGGGAGAACAAGCCCGAGGCCACGGCGCGAATGGCCGAACTCGCTGAGAAGTACGGCCTGCTGGTGACCGGTTCAAGTGATTACCACGGCACCGGCAAGCCCAATCGCCTGGGCGAGAATACGACGTCGGCGGATGTGCTGCACCGCATCATCGAGCAGGCCACCGGTTCCTCACCCGTCTTCGGCTGATCCGGACACGGTTTGAGCTTGCTGACGGCGAACCCCGGTGGCCGGCCGCACGCACGCTGGCCACCGGTTGTGAACGGACTCCGCGGGTCAGGCCTGCCCTGCCGCGCCGGACTGCGGGGAGCGGCGCCGGGTGCGGCTGCGGCGCAGCGGGGCGTTGTTGCCGTCGTGATGCTCGGCGCCGCCGCCATCGTGCGTTCCGGCCGAAGATGTGGCCGCGGGCGCATTCGGGTTGGTGGCGGAGCCGACGCGGGTGCGCGACCGGCTGCGAGTGGGACGATCGCCGTCGGTTGTCGGAGCGGCATCGGCCCGCGGCGCCGTGGAGCGAGCGGCGTCGGCGCGACCGGAATCGGGACGGCCGGAACCCGTCCGTGAACCGGAGCGGCCTCCGCCGGAGCGGCCGGACTCCGACCGGGCCGAACCGGAGCGGGGTGCACTCGCACCCGCGACGACGTCCTTGATCGGGGTCGCGCGCAGGCGGCCCTTGGAACCGGCCGGGATCTTCAGGTCTGTGTAGAGGTGCGGCGAGGAGGAGTAGGTCTCCATCGGCTCCGGCTGACCGAAATCGAGCGCCTTGTTGATGAGCGACCACTTGTGCATGTCGTCCCAGTCCACGAACGTGACGGCAATGCCCGTCTTGCCCGCGCGACCGGTACGGCCGACGCGGTGCAGATAGGCCTTGTCGTCTTCGGGGATGGTGTGGTTGATCACGTGGGTGACGTCTTCCACGTCGATACCGCGCGCCGCAACGTCCGTTGCGATCAGGATGTCCTTCTTGCCGGACTTGAACGAGGCCATGGCGCGCTCGCGCTGTTCCTGGTTGAGGTCACCGTGCACGGCGGTGGCATCGAAGCCGCGATCGCCGAGTTCCTCGACCAGCTTCGCCGCCGCCCGCTTCGTGCGGGTGAAGATGATCGTCTTACCGCGGCCCTCGGCCATCAGGATGCGTCCGATCACCTCATCCTTGTCCATGCTGTGCGCCCGATAAACCAAGTGTTCGATGTTGGCCTGCATCAGGCCTTCATCGGGGTCGCTCGCGCGAATGTGAATGGGGCGGTTCATGAATCGACGGGCCAGGGCCACGATGGGGCCCGGCATCGTCGCCGAGAACAGCATGGTGTGGCGATCGGCCGGGGTCTGCGCGAACAATTTCTCGATATCGGACAGGAAACCCAGGTCGAGCATCTTGTCTGCTTCGTCCAGAACCATCTCGCGAACGTTCGCGAAGCTGAGCAGGCGCTGGTTGGCGAGGTCGAGCAGGCGTCCGGGCGTGCCCACGACGATCTGCGCGCCGGCCTTGAGCTGTTCGATCTGGCCTTCGTAGGCCTTGCCGCCGTAGATGGACACGATCTTCGTGTCGCGGTTGCGGGCGGCGAGTTCGAGGTCTTCCGAGACCTGGACGCACAGCTCGCGGGTGGGAACGACCACAAGCGCCTGCACGCCGGGTTCGGGGCTCAGTCCGAGTCGCTGGATCAGGGGAAGGCCGAACCCGAAGGTCTTGCCGGTTCCGGTTTTGGCCTGGCCGATGATGTCCTGACCGGAGAGGGCCAGCGGGATGGTCTGCACTTGGATGGGGAACGGCTCGAGGATGCCCTTGGCTGCAAGGGAGTCGACCATGTCCTGGTCAATGTTGAGTTCGGAGAACGTCACGAATGTATGCCTGTCATTAACTAAACCGGGGGTGCGCTCGTCTTCTGTCTCGGGCACCGGTCACCGATCCTCGCCGGTGACGTATTTCCACCTTACTGCGCGGTGTGTCGCGCGGCCACAGGCGCGCGGTCCTATGCTGGGTTCGTGGTCACGTGGTTCGAGCGGCGCCCGCAGAGTGCGGAGGTTGCCCGGCCCAAAGGTCGCGGCGTTCCTCAGCCGAGCATCAAGGTAGACATCAGCTCGCTCACCCCTGAGCTCCTGCATTTTCTCGGTCAGGCCGCGTATGCGGAGCTCGGTGCATTCGAAAATCTCGCCCGTGCCGTGTCCACTGCTCCCACCGTTTCGGCCAAAGAGGGGCTGAGCGCCGCCGCCGCAAGAGCCCTGGCCAAACACCACGGGCTGAGCGGTGAGATCCGCCGTCGCGGCAGCGAGCCGCACATCGCGATGGCTCCGTTCGTGGAACGCCTGGACCATTACCGGCAGCAGACCCAGGGAGCAGACTGGCATGAGCTGCTACTGAGCTGCTACCTCACCGGCGGGCTGCTGGACGACTTCTTCATTCGGCTGTCCGGCGGCCTTCCGCGCGAGGTGGGTGCGCGGGTCGCTCATCTCCTGGGCGAGGACTCCGGTACCGGCGTTCTGGTGACGGAATTGCAGTCAGCCATCGTCGCCGATCCGGCCCTGGGTTCTCGGCTTGCCATGTGGGGTCGCCGCCTGGTGGGGGACACCCTGCTGGTGGCACGCTCAGCGATGCCGAAGTGCGATCAGGATGCGGCGCCGGACTCGCGCATCGAACCGGTGTTCACCGAATTGATCGCCGCTCACACCCGCCGAATGGACGATCTCGGCCTGACTGCCTGAGTTGTGATGCTTCGGACGCAACCCCGGCGGTGGCCGCCGGGGTTGCCCCGTGCCCACCGCCTCGGGGCGAGCGTCAGCTGGTTTGCGCGCTCCCGGCGGAGGATTTCATCAAGCGGTCCCGCATCCGCTGGTCGCCCTGGGTGCGACGACGGGAAATCGCGATGGACGCCACAACGGACACCACCGCCGCACCGCCCAGGGAGACCCACCAAATCGCGCCCGCATCCCACTGCCAGCCGAGCCAGGTGAGTCCCACCCAGAGGGCGGCAGCGGCCACCGTGCCGATCGCGGGCAGCAGAACCGAGCCCATGGTGGTGCGACCGGGAAGCAGGTAACGAGCAGCGAGCCCCAGCAACGTGCCGCCGAGGGACACGAACAGGAGTTCCATGACGGGTCTTAGGCTACGAAGCCGACGTGACGCGACTGCTCGGAACCGAGCTCGACGTAGGCCAGACCGACAGTGGGAACGATGTACACCTTGCCTTTGTCGTCGGTGAGCTTGAGGTAACCGGTCTGAGCGGCGAGGGCCGCCGCGACAGTCTCCTCGATCTCACTTGCCGGCTGTGAGGTCTCGAAACCAATCTCACGGGGAGAGTTGAAGATGCCTATGCGGATATCCACCAGATGAGCCTTTCGTAGCTGAACCGTCAGGTTACGACAGAACGGCGCGCCCCTTCGACAGAGTTCACTGTCGGCGCAACCGGGTAGCTTTGAAAACGTGACTTCTTCCCGTATTTCCGATGCCGCCGACACGGATTCTCCCGGTGCCCCCCGTCAGGCCGTTTGGCTGGACGAGACCCAGCGCGCGGCGCTGAATGCGCCGGACGGGCAGTCCTATGCCGTGATCGGCGCACCGGGGACCGGAAAGACGGCGACCCTGATTGAACTCGTGGCAGACCGAATCCTGGTCAGGGGGTACGCTCCGGCCGAGGTCCTCGTGCTGGTACCCACGCGCAGCGGTGCGACGAGATTGCGGGATCGGCTGGGGCTGCGGCTCGGGGTTCCCACAAACGGCCCACTTGCCCGCAGTGCGAACTCGGTGGCCTTCCAGATCGTGAGAAATGCCGAGGTCATCGCCGGTGGCCCTGTTCCGACCCTGCTCACCGGCGGAGAGCAGGACCAGATCATCGCCGAAATGTTGCAGGGACACCTGATTGACGCGGCCGAAGCCGCGACGGTCGAGCGTCTGGCCAGCCGAGACGATGCGCCTGCCGCGCGGCCGCGGTGGCCGGAATCCCTGGGCGCGGAGGTTCGTCAGCTGCGCGGTTTCCGCACCGAGCTGCGTGACCTCATGATGCGTGCCGTGGAATACGGCGTGACACCGAGCCGGCTCGCCCAATTCGGGGTTGCGCAGGACCGGCCCGAATGGGTCGCCGCGGCTGATTTCATCAGGGATTATCAGGACGTGAAGGATCAAACCCGCCCCGGTCACTATGACTCCACGGAATTGGCCCAATTCGCGGCGACGATCGTGGCAGGAGCCCCCGCCGGCCCGGCCGGTCAGAGCGTGCTCGGCAACTTGGCCGGTCTGCGGCTCATCGTTCTGGATGATGCCCAGGAAGTGACTCAGGCCACCCTCACACTTCTGACCCAATTCGTGGCCAGGGGAGTGGCCGTTGTCGCTTTCGGGGATCCGGACATCAGCACCGGTTCCTTCCATGGGGCGCATCCGGACGCCCTCGGTCGCCTCGGCGCCTACTTGGACCCCGGAGCCGTTCGTACCCGAGAGCAGCTCATGGGTTCGGCCGTCGTGCTCGGCACGGTGTACCGGCACGGCGACGGCGTCCGGAAGGTCGTCCGCGGCATCACCCATCGCATCGGCAGCGCCGCCGCCGGAACCCAACGGGCCGCGTCGAGCACGGTGCTTACGGAATCGGAGCCTGCTGCCCCGGTGGCGGCGGAGCGATCCGTTGTGCGTACCTTTGTCGTCGAGAGCCCCGCGGAGCAGCTTGCCGTGATCGCACGGCGGTTACGCGAGCGCCACGTCATGCACGGTGTGCCCTGGGGCGATATGGCCGTGATCGTGCGCAGCGGATCGCTGGTGCCCTCGCTCTCGCGCGGCCTGGCCGCCCTCGAGGTCCCGACGCAGGTCTCCACAGCTCAGACCGCGCTTCGAGACGACTTCGCGGTGCGGGCGTTCATCCTGGCCCTGGAGGTGACGCTGGGGCGCAAGCCATTGGATTCGGAAGCGGCGGTGGACCTGCTACGCGGTCCCCTCGGCGGGCTCGATCCCATCACTCTGCGTCGGCTCCGGTCGGCGCTGCGTCAGCAGGAACTGGGCCGACCGGATGACGACGGTCCGGAACCGCTTCGACAGCCGAGCGGGGATCAATACCGGAGTTCGGACGAGTTGCTCGCCGCCGTCTTCATCACGCCCGATCTGCTCGCAGACATCGACAACCGCACCGCGCGCCGGGCCGCCGGCTGCGCCGAAAGCCTGCGACAGGCTGCCGTGGAGTTCACTGCCGGGGCCACGATCGAAGAACTGCTCTGGGGCCTGTGGCAACGCAGTGGGCTCGCTCGCGAGTGGAAAGAGCAGTCAGCCGGGACCGGAATCGTCGCTGACGAGGCCAACCACAACCTCGACGCCGTCGTCGCCCTGTTCTCCGCTGCCCAACGCTTTGTGGAACGCACGCCGGGTGCCCCGCCGATCCTGTTCCTCGAGCACCTTGTCGACACAGATGTTCCCGAAGACACTCTTGCGCCTCGATCGCTTGGCGATGCCGTGCTGGTTTCCACACCCAGCGGAACGATAGACCGTGAATTCGAGGTCGTCGCCCTTGCGGGGGTGCAGGCGAACGTCTGGCCTGACCTGCGCATCCGCGGATCGCTGCTCGGTGCCGGTGACCTGGCAGCCCTCGTCTCCGGGGAGCTCGCACCCGACCTCGATGCGCGGATGAACGTGCTGCACGACGAACTGCGCATGTTCGCCCAGGCCGCCAGTCGAGCCCGGACCGAGTTGCTGGTCACCTGTATCGACAGCGAAGACAACGAGCCTTCGGCGTTCCTCCGGCTTCTGCCCGAACCCGAGGTTGCCAGCGACGACCCTGAGGACCCGAGCCACTACCCGCTCTCCCTGCGCGGCCTCGCCGGGCGGTTGCGCGCGGACCTCACGCGAACGGGGGCGCAGCGCAGCACCCGGGCGGCGGATGCGGCGGCGACCCTGGCGCGGTTGGCCGGCGAGAACGTTCCCGGCGCCGCGGTCAATCAGTGGTACGGCCTGACCGAACCCAGCACGGTGCGTCCGCTCAACGACAGCGAGGATGAGCCGGTCCGGGTTTCCCCGTCGAAAATGGCTGCCTTCGAAACCTGCCCGCTGCACTGGCTCATCGGACAGGTCGGCGGGGGCACATCGAGCACCGCGGCAAACCTGGGAACCATCATCCACAAGGTCATGGAGGATTCCACCGACCGGAGCGCGCAGTCGCTGTGGGATGGGGTGGAAGCGCGCTGGGACGAATTGCACTTCGACGCCGAGTGGCAGTCCCGCGTGCAGAAGGTCGAGGCACGTGCGCTCACTGACCGGCTCGCCTCGTACCTGCGTGACTTCGAGAGCACCGGGGGAGAGCTGCTCAGCGCTGAGGGGACCTTCCAGCTCGATCTGGGCGGTGCCGTGCTCTCCGGCACGATCGACCGCGTGGAGCGGCTCAGCGACGGGCGCGCGGTCATCGTCGACCTGAAAACCGGCCGGGGAGACCCGATCAGCGATGCGGGAGTGATCGATCACCCACAGCTCGGCGCCTACCAGCTGGCTTTCAGCGCGGGGGCCATCGAGGGCATTCCGGCCGACATGGCCCTGGCCGGAGCCCGACTGGTGATCGTGTCTTCCGGCACGGCAAAGCAGAATTATCGAAACCCCCTCCAGCAAACTTTCGCCGCGGAAGAACTCGAGTCCTTTCGGTCCCGGGTCGCCACCGATGCCGCGGGGATGGGCGGCGCCACGTTCCTCGCCGAGATCAGTTCGCACTGCCTCGACCCGCGGTCCCACGGATCGTGCCGCATTCACGTGATCAAGCAGGTCAGCGCATGACATTTTCACCGTCCAGATCAGATGCCACGTCCATCGAAAACGGGGCGGCCGAGGACACCGGTGCCCGGGGGAGCGTGTCCGCGCTGCAGATTGCGGCGGCCTTGACGCTGCCGCCGCCGACCACCGAGCAGCAAGCCGTGATCGAGGCGCCGCTGGCACCGACCCTGGTCGTGGCCGGGGCGGGCAGCGGCAAGACGGAAACAATGGCCAATCGAGTGTTGTGGCTGCTGGCCAATGGACACGCCCGGCCGGATCAGATCCTGGGCCTCACCTTCACCCGAAAAGCGGCCGGCGAGCTGTCTGAGCGCATCAACAAACGCATCGTCGAATTGGACAAGGCCGGCCTGCTGCCGACTCCCGCTTCGGTGGACACCGGTCCTCACCTGGCTGACGCGGCGGAACTGTTCAACACGCCCAGCGTGTCCACCTACAACTCGTTCGCCAGCAGGCTGTTCACCGACAATGCGTTGTTGCTCGGTCGCGAACCGGAGTCCGTGCTGCTCACAGAGACATCGTCCTGGCTGCTGGCACGCCGGGTGGTCGTGACGCACGGCGATGCGCGCCTAGTGCCGTTCGGCAAGAACGTCGACACGGTGACCGATGCCGTGCTCTCGCTCAGCCGCGCGCTGGCGGAGAATCCGCCCGCGCAAACTCCCTCGGCCGCCCGGGCGGGAATCGCGCCGGACCCGCATGACCTCCGGGCGCTCGCGGCCGAGTTCAGCTACCTGCGCGACTTGCCGTACGGCAATACACGCAAGAGAACTGCCTACAGCTCCGTCGAGGACTCCCTCGGCGCGGTGCTCCCACTGGACGTGTTGGCTGAACTCGCCGGCCGATACAGCGATGAGAAGCGCCGCTTGGGTCTGATCGAATTCTCCGACCAGGTGGCTCTGGCGCTGCAGGTCTGCCAGAAGGTCGGGTCTGTCGTGGACCGGTATCGGGATCAGTACCGGGTGGTTCTGCTCGATGAATACCAGGACACCTCCGTTCTGCAAACCGAACTGCTGCACACCCTGTTCTCCCGGCATCCGGTGATGGCGGTCGGCGACCCGCACCAGTCCATCTACGGGTGGCGGGGGGCGAGCTCGGCGAACCTGCTCGGCTTCTCCCAGGATTTCGCCGGCCGCTCCAACCGGCAGGCGCCCGCGATGAGCCTGTCCTACACCTGGCGGAACCCCGTGTCGGTGCTCGACGCCGCCAACGCCCTGGTGGAACCCTTGAGCGAAGCGCTCCGGGCCCGGCCCGACGGGATCCAGGTCGACACGCTCAAGGTTCCGGCGGGAAAAGGTGCGGGACAGGTCACGGCCGTCATGAGCGAAACAATGGTGGCCGAGGCGGAGGCCGTAGCGGTCTGGTTCGCTGAGCGGCTGCCGGCGGGCAGCCCGCTCTCGGGGGCGATGCTCTTTCGTGCCCGCCGGGACATGGAGTTCTTTGCCGAGGCACTGCGTGCGCACGGCGTGCGTGCGCATGTGCTGGGTCTCGGCGGACTGCTCTCCACGCCCGAAGTTGCCGACGTGATCAGCGTGCTCAAGGTCGTGCACGATCCATCGGCCGGAAGCGAACTGGTGCGGCTGCTCAGCGGCGGGCGTTTCCGACTCGGGGCCCGAGACCTGCAGGCCCTCGCGGATGTGGCGCGTTGGCTGGCCGCGCACGACTGGGCTCAGCAAGCCGTGACCCGGGAGCTTCGGGAGAAGATGCGGGCATCGGTGGGCGCTGACGAAGGCAGCTCGCTGGTGGACGCCCTCGACTTCGTGGCGTCGGCCCCGGAGAATCACGGCCAGTTGGCCGGGTTCAGTGAGGAAGGCCGGGCCCGTGCCCGCGCGGCCGGCCGGCAGCTTGGCTGGCTTCGTTCCCGCGCCGGGCTCCCGCTGCTCGATCTCGTGCGGCTGATCGAACAGGAGCTCCTGCTCGACATCGAACTCGTTGCCAACGAATCGAATTCGCTCGGTCTGGCCAACCTCTACGCGTTCCATGACACGGTTTCAGCCTTCCTCGACAGTGACGAACAGGGCACCCTCGCGAGTTTTCTCCGGTGGCTCGGCCGCGCCGAGAAGTCGGATGACATGGGGCCGCGACTCGATGTCTCCGAGCAGGGCACCGTTCAGCTGCTGACCATCCATGGTGCCAAAGGCCTGGAATGGGACTTCGTCGCCATTCCCAACTTGACCGAGAAGAGCCTGCCGGCGGCAGCCAGGGAAACCTCGGGTTGGATGCGTTTCGGGGAGCTGCCCTATCCGTTCCGCGGTGACCGTGATGAACTTCCTCGGCTGGACTGGCGGCAGCATGAGACCCAGCTCTCCTATGACGATGCGTTCACGGTGTACAAGGAAGAACTCGCAGCGCGACACGACGATGAGGAACGCCGCCTGATCTACGTGGCGACGACAAGGTCACAGCGCGAACTCCTGCTCACCGGTTCGTTCTGGGGCGGCGGCAGCACCCAGCGCAAGCCCAGCCGGTACCTTGTCGAACTTGCCGAGGCGGGACTGATCGCAGAGCTCCCAGCGGTGAGCGAAGTCACCGAGAAACCGCTGGATGACCACAGTGCAGCAGAGGTCTGGCCCTTCGATCCGCTGGGCACGCGACGGGCGATTGTGGAAGCCGCTGCCGAACGAGTGCGCCTGTCCCAGGAATCGGGAAGCCCGACGCAGACGCGGTGGTCACATATCGTGACCCTGCTGCTCCAGGAACGTGCCCTCCGGTTGGCCGGTGTGCCCGATGCCCCGCCGCCCACGCGCATCCCCGCGTCACGTTTTAAGGACTACGTCGACGATCCCGCCGACGTCGCAGCCCAACTTCGACGCCCCATGCCGGAGCGGCCCTACCGGGCAACTCGGCTCGGCACCCTGTTTCACTCCTGGGTGGAGAAGCGGGCCGGCGGCACGTCATCCGGGGATCAGCTCGATGCTGCGCTGTGGGAGTCGGACCGTGACGACAGCGAGGGAGTTGAGCCGGGTACGGCGCTCGCCGAACAGATCGCGCTCGAACGACTGCAGCGAACCTTCGAACGATCGCCCTGGGGTGATCGCAAGCCGGAAGAGGTGGAGATCGAGATCCACCATCCGATGGCAGGGCAGGTGTTCGTCTGCAAGCTCGACGCGGTCTACCGCACGGAGACGGGCTATCAGGTCGTGGACTGGAAGACTGGGCGCGCCCCGAAGGACGCCGCGGATCTCGAGCTCAAGCAGACCCAGCTCGCCCTCTACCGGCTCGCGTACGCGCGGTGGAAGGGAATCGACCCTGATCTGGTCGACGCCGTCTTTTACTTCGTTGCCGATGACACCATCGTGGCCCCGGACCGGCTCTATTCGGAAGACGACCTGGTGCGGGCCTGGTCGTCGGTGACGTCGCCGGGGAGGGTGATCGGCCCGGTGGAGTCGTCAATCGCCTCGGAGGACTGAGCCGAACCTGACGAATGTCCCGATGCTGCGGCGCCGACGGAACGATCGAATTCCCGGCTGGCGAATTCACCGGACTCCAGCTCGGAAAGGTCGTAGCTGTCGGTATGCATGGAGGTGTGCTGGTCCCGGTCCCTCGCCCGGCGCGGAGTGTTCTCGAGCATGCTTTCGACGTCTGCCACGTCGAGGATGGGCCCGGCGGCCGGATACAGCGGAGGCATGGTGTGGCTGTGAACGGTCTCCACGAGTCCATCGAGCATCACAACCGCGTCATCGACGATGGACTGGTTGCGGGTGGCGGTGCCGTGAAGCAACCACCGGGCAAGTTCCAGCTCGGCGTAGAGCATGGCCCGTTGTGTGATTCGGGCGTCACCGCTCTGCCGGGCCGAGGTGTAGGCGGCCATCGCGGTCTCAGCGGCATCACCGCGAGCGGAGAGCAGCCAGTGCAGGTCGTGCGCCGGGTCTCCCACGCACAGGCCCGACCAGCCGAGCACGCCCGACACGACATCATCGGTGATCAGCAGAGAATCGGCGGACATCGAACCGTGCACCACAGTCGGAGCGAACTGCCAGAGGGAGTCATCATCCGTGGCCTGTTCCCAGCGCCGCAGTAAAGCGGCGGGCAGGTAGCCTGTGTTGGCTGCCTGGTCGATCACCTCGATGGTCGACGTTCGGCATTCCTGCGAGCTTTGCTGGGGGAGTCCGGCCGTGCCCACGAACGCGGTCGGCAAGGCGTGGATCGCGGCGATGGCCCGACCGATAGAGCCGGCGACGCCGACGTGCCCGGTGAGAGAATCGGCATCGAAGGTGTCACCGGCCAGAAGCTCGTAGACCAGTGCGCGCGTTCCGGAGAACGGAGCCTGGCCCACCAATTGGGGTATCTCGAACGGGAGGCGGCTGCGGTTGCCGGCCGTGAGCGCCCGCAGCGCCACGAGGTCGGCGGATTGCTCGGTTTCGGCCGACTGGCTGGTGGGAACGCGAATGATCAACGTTCGCCCATCGGTCGTCTGAAGCAGTGCCGAGTCGAACAATCCGTGGGCGCCGGTGCTGTGTCGGCGCGTCTGGGCGACGTCCAGTCCGGAAACGGCAGAAGTGGCCAACGCGGCTAGAGTGAGAGGGGATCTGGCCATGCCTTCTAGGTTAGGTCGACTTCCGTCCGGTGTGGTCGTTCGCCACGCCTCCACGCATTTTTCTGCACGCCAGAGTCCGGAGAAAGTCACCATGTCGTTCAACTTCACGACGCGGTTGCCGCTGTCACGCCACGCAGTCGACCGCGACCACACCGAGCGCACCGAACCAGGCCTGTTGCCGACCCTCTGGGCGGATGTCACGACGCGCGTTCTGCCGCTCTGGCACGGTAAAGCACTGCTGGTGTCGCCCTCGGTTGCCGCCGTCGGTGCCGGCGAGTCCCCGGTGATGAGCCCGCGACTTGAGCTCGTGCCGGCGCACCGCGTTCCGGAAACAACGCTCATGGTCTACCTCGGCCGGTCCCTGGTCGACGATGCCCTCGAACCCGCGGGCACCCGGCTGGTGGCGGCTGTGATGAGCGACGACGAAGCCTTCGCGCTTGAACCGGATGAGTCCCGGTGGGAAGGACTGCGCTCCATTGTGACGGGCCTGTCCGACCGTGACGCCGGGCTGTTCACTGAGGCGCTGGGCGTCGTCAATTGGCACGCCTCGCACTCGCACTGCCCGCGGTGCGGATCCGCAACGGCCAGCCAGGACGCCGGATGGGTGCGGCGCTGCCCGTCCTGCGGCAACCAGGTCTTTCCGCGAACGGATCCGGCCGTGATCGTGCTCATCACCGACGAAACCGATCGGATCCTGCTGGGATCCAACGCGCTGTGGGAGAACAACAGATATTCACTGCTGGCCGGGTTCGTCGAACCGGGGGAGCCGCTCGAGGCCGCGGTGATTCGGGAGATGTTCGAGGAATCGGGCCTGCGGGTGACCGACCCGGTGTACCTCGGCTCGCAGCCGTGGCCCTTCCCGGCGTCGATCATGTGCGGCTTCACCGCACGGCTGGCCGACACCCAACGCTCCGACGCGCTGCAGCCCGACGGCCAGGAGATCCTCGACCTGCGCTGGTTCACCAGGCAGGAATTGCGCGATGCCGCTGAGTGGATGATCCTGCCTGGAGCATCCTCGATCGCCCACGCGATGATCGAGCAGTGGCTCGAAGGGACGCCCGCTGGGGAAACACCGTCAGCCACACCGTGACGAATACGGCTGAGTCGCTGCTGGGCGGCCTCGACGACCAACAGCGCGTCGCGGCGGAAGCGCTTGTCGGCCCGGTCTGCATGCTTGCCGGCGCGGGAACGGGAAAGACCCGCGCCATCACCCATCGAATCGCCTACGGGGTGATCAGCGGCGCCTACGCGCCCAACCGAGTGATGGCCCTCACCTTCACGTCCCGCGCGGCCGCAGAACTCCGGGGCCGGTTGCGCCAGCTCGGGGCCGGCGGTGTCGCCGCCCGCACATTCCATGCCGCCGCCCTCTCCCAACTCAACTTCTTCTGGCCCAACGTCGTCGGTGGCGTGGCCCCGCGCATCCTCGACGGCAAGGGCCGCCTGCTCGGGCATGCAGCGGAGGCACTTCGCCTCAAGCTCGACACCGCGACCCTGCGCGACCTGGCCGCCGAAATCGAGTGGCGCAAGACCTCCGGACTCAGCATTGACCAATATGCCGCCGGAATAGCCTCGCGCAGCCTGCCCGGTCGGCTCGACGTGGGCCAGCTCATTGACCTGCACCAAACCTACGAACGGCTCAAAGACGAGCGCAAACAGATCGACTTCGAGGACGTGCTGCTGGCCATGGCCGGCATGATCGAGGCCGAAGCCTCCGTGGCCATGCAGGTCAGGGAGCAGTACCGGTTCTTCGTCGTTGATGAATACCAGGACGTTTCTCCGCTGCAACACGATCTCCTCAGCCTGTGGCTGGGAGATCGGCGTGACCTGTGCGTCGTCGGAGACGCCAGCCAGACCATCTACTCCTTTGCCGGGGCCCGCAGCGAGTACCTGCTCGAGTTCCCCAAACGCTACGAGGACGCAACCGTCGTGCGTCTCGAGCAGAACTACCGGTCAACCCCGCCGATCGTGGCAGCGGCGAACCAGCTCATGCGCGGCCGTGCCGGTGCGCTCACGCTGCACGCAGCCTCGGCGGAGACCGGTGTCGAGCCTGTCGTTCGGGACTACCCGAACGACATGGCTGAGGCCCGGGGGGTCGCCCAGCAGATTCTGGAACTCATCGAGTCCGGAACCAAGCCGGAGCACGTTGCCGTGCTCTTCCGGGTGAATGTTCAGGCGGCGCTGCTTGAAACCGCGCTCGGCGACGTCGGGGTGAGTTACCAGATCCGCGGGGCCAAACGCTTCTTCGACCTGCAGGAGGTGAAGCAGGCGGTGATGTCGCTGCGGGCGGCATCCGTCTCGATCATGGGAGAACCGCTTTTCAAATCGGTCAGCGACGTGCTGCGTTCCCTCGGGTGGAGCCAGACTGCTCCCGAAACACCGGGGGCGGTGCGCGACCGATGGGAATCACTCAATGCGATCATGGGACTCGTCGACCAGGTAGCGCCCGGCACCACATTCCGGGCGTTCACCGACGAGCTGATGGAGCGCCAGGCCGGTCAGCATGAGCCCACAGTCTCGGCCGTCACGCTGGCGACCATGCATTCGGCGAAAGGGCTGGAATGGGACGTGGTTTTCGTGATCGGACTCAGTGAAGGACTGGTGCCCATCAGCTATGCCACCACCTTCGAGCAGATCGATGAAGAGCGCCGCCTGCTGTATGTCGGCATCACTCGTGCCCGGAAACGGCTGTACCTGAGCTGGTCGATGCTGGGCCAGCAACAGCGATCAGGTCGGGAACGGTCGCGATTCCTGACAGAGATCGGCAGCCGCACCGCTCGTGCGGGCGGTGCACGCGGCGCCTGACCGTGCCGGTGCCGACGTCGATCAGCAGGGAGGTGCTCGATGTCGCCGTGGACGTCAGCTCTGACGTTCCCATGCTGAGCCGGTCATGGACGATCGAGGCGACGCGGGCCGCCACGTCGACGCTGATCCGAACGGACTCAGCCAACGAACGCCGGGATACGAGCTGGCAGGCCAGCGCGGGCCACGCGGGGTCCCGGTCGACGTGATCAAGTTCGACGCAGCGGAGGCACGCGCCCTCGCCCGGTTCCACCAGCGGGCCGATACGCACTTGGCTGTCGCTGAAGATGACCGGCAGGTGGGGTGTGTCCCGGCGCACCCACCGGGTGTGGCGCCCCGGATCAAGCACGTAATCACCGATGATCACGGCGAAAGCCGGCCGGACCACGCCCGCCGATGTCGTCAGCCCCGCCGCGGCGAGCTCCAGGCTGCGCAGCCCGAGATCGTGCAGGAGCAGGCGGACGCGGTCTGCTGTCGGTCCGGCTCCGTCGATGCACACGATCTGGCCGCTCGCTGCGGCAATCGTGCCCGGGGGAGGGCAGCAACCGTCAGCGAGCAAGGCCGGGTGCAAGGCCTCGATCAGGGCAGAGACTTCGGCTGCGGACGCCCCGGCCCGTTCTCCGAGCATGATCGCACCAGATCGGGGGATGCCGTCCTGCAGGGCGCTCAGCACGATCTCGAGGCCGGTCGTCACACCGGAGAGTACGAGCAGGGGATGATCGACGCCGACCTGGATGGTGTCGGGGGAACGCCACACCACCGGGAAGCGCGGATTCAGTCGGATGGCCATGGAGCGATGATGCACCCGGAAGTTCCGGTGGCGACGTTATCCACAGCTCGGATCGCGCGATGCCCCGGTGTCCCTGTCACGAGGGCATCGGGGTATCGCTGGCATGCACGACCCGCGGCGGGTGCGACCTGCGGCCGGCGTGATGGAGGGGTTCAGTACGCGATCACGACACGTCCGTCGATCTGGCCCCGCTTCATCTCGTCGAGCACCTCGTTGACCTCGCTGAGCGTGCGCGTGGTGACCGTGGGGTGGATCTCACCGCGGGCGTAGAAGCCGAGGGCTTCTTCCATGTCCTGGCGGGTGCCCACGATGGAACCGCGGATGGTGAGTCCCTTGAGCACGATGTCGAAGATCGGCGCGGGGAAGTCTCCGGCCGGCAGCCCGTTGAAGACGATGGTCCCACCCCGACGCGTCATGCCGATGGCCTGGCCGAATGCCGCCGGGTGCACTGCCGTCACGAGAACGCCGTGGGCGCCGCCGGTGGCCTTCTGGATGGCCTCGACGGGGTCTTCGCTGAGGGCGTTCACCAGGATCTCGGCACCGTGCTTCCTGGCCAGTGCGAGCTTGTCATCGGCGATGTCCACGGCAGCGACACGCAGGCCCATCGCCTTCGCGTACTGAACGGCGATGTGGCCGAGGCCGCCGATGCCGGAGATGACGACCCACTGACCGGGTCGGGCCTCAGTCATCTTCAGGCCCTTGTACACCGTGACGCCCGCGCACAGCACCGGGGCGATATCAATCGGATCCGATCCGGCAGGAATCTTCACGGCGAATCGGGCGTCGACAAGCATGAACTCCCCAAAGGACCCGTCCACGCTGTAGCCGCCGTTCTGCTGGGCCTCACAGAGTGTCTCCCAACCGGTTCTGCAGAACTGGCAGCTGCCGCAGGCGGACCACAGCCAGGCATTGCCTACGCGTTCGCCGATGCTGAGCTCGGTCACGCCCTCGCCCACGGCGACGACTTCGCCGACACCTTCATGGCCGGGGATGAAGGGCGGACTCGGCTTCACGGGCCAATCGCCCTCGACAGCGTGCAGGTCGGTGTGGCAGACGCCGGTGCTGATGAGCTTGACCAGCGCCTGCCCGCGGCGGGGTGTCGGCACGGCCACGTCGTCGATGGTGAGGGGTTGGCCGAATGTCGTGACCACGGCCGCCTGCATTGTCGCGGGTGTGCTGGTCGGGTGAGAACGAGCTGTGGACTCGCTTGATTCAACGTCCTGCGTGGATTCCGCAGATATGGTCATGATCTCGCTCCTTCGGTACGAACGTCGTCGTCCGTGCTGAAAGAGTAGGTCTTCGCAGGTTGCAGGAACGTTGCAGCCGGGTTGCGACGCGGTTCTCGGAACCCGGCGGTGCAGGTCAGTCTTCGACGGGACGGTCTGTGCCGTCGTCGCGCATCAGGTCTTCCAACGCCCGGTCCATTTCGTCGAGTTCCGGCTCCACGCCCTGAGCGGCGCTCGTGAGGCGCGCCACCAGGGCCTGGGGATCGTCGATGTCGTCCGATGAGGGCACGATGTCGGGGTGCGCCCAGAGAGCGTCGCGTGCTTCATTTCCGACAGCATCCGTCACGGCCTGCCACATGGCCGCCGCCTCACGCAATCGTCGCGGGCGCAGTTCGAGGCCGACGAGGGTGGCGAAGGCGGATTCCGCCGGTCCGCCGGCGGCGCGTCGGCGTTTCACGGTCTCCGCGATCGCGTCCGCCTTGGGCAGCCGGCTGGTCGCCTCCACGGTGACCACGTCCACCCACCCTTCGATCAGGGCGAGCATCGTCTCAAGGCGGCCGAGGGCCTGCAACTGCGCGTCCGACTTCGGTGGGATGAGCGATCCGTCGACCATGGCCTGCCGCAGCTCTTCCGGGTTCGCCGGGTCAAAACTTGCGGCGAGGTCCTCAAGTCGGCTCGAGTCGATGGTGATTCCTCGGGCGAACTCGGTGATGGAGCTGATCAGATGCAGACGTAGCCAACGGGCATGGCGGAATAATCGGGCGTGCGCGAGTTCGCGAACGGCGAGGTAGATCTGAACCTGGTCGGCGGGCACATCCAGGCCTTCGCCGAAAACGGCGACGTTCTGCGGGAGCAGCGCGGCCTGTTGCTCGCCGAGCAGGGGGATGCCCACGTCGCCACCGGATACGACTTCACTCGCCAGCTGGCCGACGACCTGGCCCAGCTGCATGGCGAACAGGGTTCCACCGATGCTGCGAACGATCTGGCTGGCATTGGCGATCATGCCCTGCAGCTCTTCCGGCGCCTGCTCGGACAGCACCCGGGTGAGCGAATCGGAGATACTGGTGGCCACCGGTTCGGCCAGCTGGGTCCAGAGCGGCATGGTGGCCGTCACCCATTCCCGCCGGGTCATCAGTCGCGGTTCCACTGTGAGTTCGGCCACGGAGATGACGTCGTCCAGCCAGAGCGCTGCGATGTGGAAGGCCTGCCTGAGCTGGGTCTGCTCTTCCGTCGTCGGGCTGAGCTGACCGCCGGCAGCGCGTTCCTGGCCTTGAGTGAGGGCGATGTCCCAGTTGACGCCGTCACCGCCCTGGCTGTTGTTCAGAGCGCCCTGCAACTGGCTCATCAGTGCCGCCAGGCTGGCCGGATCGCCGGCAAGGCCGGCAGCGCCCGCGAGCTGGCTCGGGTCGATGGACGATTTGCCAGACAGAATGTCGCGCAGCATGTCGCGGAACTCGTCTTCGGGGTTCTGACCCTCATCAGGTCGGGAGTCTTCAGCCACTTCAGGCACCTCTCAGTCACGTACTTCTACGCTAGTGCGAGAACCCGGTGGGAACAGGGAAATGACCTAAGGTGGAGGGGTTTGGGTGTCCGCCCGTCGCGAACATGCGGCGTCGCTTCGCTTCCCGATCCAAGAGACGTAAGGAATACAGGTGGCACTTTTCACCGAGCAGCCCAGTGGACTCGGCGGTGCGCCGCGCCGTCGCGGCGGATTGACCGGGTGGGTGGTTCTGGGTATCGCCCTGGTCGCGGGCATCGCCTTGGGAGTTGTTCCGTCCCCGTACGTGATCGAGCAGCCGGGCCCCGTCTACAACACTCTCGGAACGGCACCGAATGCCGACGACGTTGAGACGCCGCTCATTTCCATTCCCGGCGAAACCGTGTACCCGACCGAAGGGAGCCTGGACCTGCTGACTGTTTCGGTTTTCGGCAATCAGGAGACCCGACCGAGCTGGCTGGCGGTGGCATCCGCCTGGCTTGACCCGAGCAAGGCCGTCATCCCCGTCGATCAGGCCTTCCCGGCAGGGGTGAGCACCGAGCAGCGTGACTCGCAAAATCAAGCGGCGATGGTGAATTCACAGCAGGATGCGATCGCCGCCGCCCTGTCCCACCTCCGGTACGACTACCCCACGACAGCATCCGTCGTCACGCTCCCGGACGGCTCGCCGGCTGCCGGAATCCTGCAGCCCGGGGACGTCATCTCCTCGGTGAACGACACCGCTGTCGCGTCGATCACTGAGCTGCGAGCCGCCCTGCAGACGGCCGGCGCGGACAAACCGGTCAATGTGGGTATTGTGCGCGACGGAACACCGCAAACAGTGAGTGTGACGCCCGTGATGAGCGGCGACAGCGTCGTCCTCGGCATCAACGTCACGACCCGGTACGACTTCCCCTTCACGGTCGACCTAGAGCTGGATCGGGTCGGGGGGCCGAGCGCCGGCATGATGTTCGCATTGGGGATCATTGACAAGCTCACCCCGGGTTCGCTGCAGGGCGGAGCGAGTGTGGCCGGAACGGGCACAATCGACCAAGCAGGAAACGTCGGACCGATCGGCGGCATCCAGCAGAAGCTATACGGCGCGCATGATGCCGGGGCGAACTGGTTTCTGGCCCCGGCGGACAACTGCGATGAGGTGACCGGTCATATCCCGGACGGACTGACGGTCTTCTCTGTGAAAACCCTCGATCAGGCGTTGGCTGCACTGGACGCGATTCGCACCGGAGCGGACACCGCCGGCCTGCCCGCATGTCCGACAAAATGATGTGAGTCCTGCTCAGGGCTGGTTTCGGTGTCGAACGTGGACGGTATTTACTAGAATGGTCTTGTCCCTGATCTGACAGAGCATGAGGCCAATTCGTGACATCTTCACCCGACAGCGCTCCCCGACGGAGCCGAACCCCGCTAGCCATCACGGCAGCGATCATTGCGGGGTTGGTGATCCTGTTCTTTATCTTCGCTGGACTGTATACGGATGTGCTGTGGTTTGACCAACTCGGCTTCCTGAACGTACTGACCACGCAGTGGATCGCCACCGGTGTGCTCTTCCTCGTCGGCGTCGTCGCCATGGGTGTGCCGGTCTTCATCAGCATCCAGCTCGCGTACCGGAATCGTCCGGTCTACGCGAAGCTCAACTCCCAACTCGATCGCTACCAGCAGGTCATCGAGCCGCTGCGTCGGCTCGCCATGTACGGTATCCCCGCCCTGCTGGGCCTTTTCGCCGGTGTGGCCACCGCCACTCAGTGGCAGGTCGTGCTGATGTGGCTCAACCGCAGCGAGGTCGGCCGCACCGATCCGCAATTCGGTTTTGACATCTCTTTCTACCTGTTCGACCTGCCGTTCTATCAGGCGCTGTTGGGCTTCGCCTCAGCTGTCGTGCTGATCTCGGCCCTGGTGGCGCTCGCCACGAGCTACCTGTACGGGTCCATCCGGGTCAGCGGCCGGGAGGTCATCGTCTCCAAGGCCGCGCGCGTGCAAATCGCGGTCACCGCTGGGGTCTACCTCCTGCTCCAGGCTGTGAGCATCTGGTTCGACCAGTACTCAACCCTCACCAACCAGGGCAGCATCCTCACCGGAGCCAGCTACACGGATGTCTTCGCAACCATCCCGAGCCGGGCCATCCTCGCCGGGATCGCCGGCGTCGTCGCCCTGCTGTTCATCCTCACCGCCGTCATCGGCCGCTGGCGTCTGCCGATCATCGGCACCGCGCTGTTGATCGTCTCGAGCCTGTTGATCGGTTCGCTTTACCCCTGGGTCGTCCAGCGTTTTCAGGTGGACCCGAGCGCGCGGGCACTCGAGTCGCCGTACATCGAAAAGAACATCAACCTCACCCGGGACGCATACGGCTTGGCTGACGTTGAGCAGATTCCCTACGACGCCAAGACGACGGCGGAACCCGGTGCGCTGCGCGCCGATGCCACCACCACGGCGAATATTCGAATCCTCGACCCGGCCCTGGTCAGTGCTTCGTTCGGCCAGCTTCAGCAGTTCCGTCAGTACTACCAGTTCCCCTCCCACCTCGACGTCGACCGCTACATGATCGACGGCAAGTCGCAGGACACCGTCGTCTCCGTTCGCGACCTGAACCTGGCCGGTCTGAACGCCGGAAACACCTGGGTCAACTCCAAGACCATCTACACCCACGGCTACGGTGTCGTTGCGGCGTACGGCAACCAGCGCTCGGCCGACGGCCAGCCCGTCTTCCTCGAGTCGGGTATCCCGACGACCGGAGCCTTGGGTGATTTCGAACCTCGTATCTACTTCGGGGAGACCTCGCCTGAGTATTCCATCGTCGGCGCACCGGAGGGGCAGGACCCGATCGAACTGGATTACCCGTCGGGAACCGAGGGAGCCGGCCAGACGTACACCACGTTCAGTGGCAACGGCGGCCCCAAGCTCGACAACCCGTTCAAGAAGCTCATCTACGCGCTGAAATTCCAGTCGGAGCAGATCTTCCTGGCCAACGCGGTCAATGACAAGTCGCAGATCCTCTACGATCGTGACCCGATCACGCGGGTCCAGAAGGTGGCGCCGTACCTCACCCTCGACTCGGACGCCTACCCGTCCGTCGTTGACGGTCGGGTCAAGTGGATCGTGGACGGTTACACGACGTCCGCGAACTACCCGTACTCCACGCCGGTGAGCTTGAGCAACGCCATCACGGACACTCAGACGCCGGCGCAACCGTTCGCGCTGGACAGCATCAACTACATGCGCAACTCGGTGAAGGCCACCGTTGACGCGTATAGCGGCGAGGTCACCCTCTACGCGTGGGATGCCAACGAACCGCTGCTCCAGACCTGGCAGAAGATCTTCCCGTCGACGGTCAAGCCGATGAGTGAGATGAGCGGCAACCTGATGAGCCACGTGCGGTACCCGGCGGATCTCTTCAAGGTTCAGCGCGCCATCCTGGGCCAGTACCACGTGACGGATCCCGGTTCGTTCTACTCCAAGGACGATGCCTGGATCTCGCCGAACGACCCTGATTCGCCTGCGTCGAACCCGACCCTGCAGCCGCCGTACTACCTCACCATGCAGGTACCGGGTCAGGATGCACCGTCGTTCTCGCTCTATACAACCTTCCAGCCGGAGGCCACCGGAGCGTCGAGCCGCAACGTTCTCTACGGATACCTCTCCGTGGATGCGGATGCCGGAGCTGTCGATGGCACGCGCGCCGACGGTTACGGCAAGATGAGGCTGCTCACCTTGCCCAAGGACGGAACCGTGCCGGGCCCGGGGCAGGTGCAGAACGTCTTCAATGCCGACCCGACCGTATCGACTGAACTCAACCTGTTGCGTCAGGGATCATCGACCGTGCTCAACGGAAACCTGCTGACCCTCCCGGTGGGCGGCGGACTGTTGTACGTGCAGCCGGTCTACGTGCAATCAACGGGTGAGACCAGCTATCCGCTGCTGCAGAAGGTACTGGTGGCCTTCGGTGACAAGATCGCCTTCGAGGACACCCTCAATGGCGCCCTCGACGTGTTGTTCGGTGGAGACTCGGGAGCGACCGCTGGTGACACCAACGTGTCCGGCACCGCAACCGCGACAGCGCCGCCGACCACGGCGCCGGCTGATGGAGGCACCACCACGGCGCCGACCACGACGACCGGCAACGCTGCGACCGACGCTGAACTGAAGACTCTCCTCGCGACGGCCAATACTGCGCTCCAGGAGAAGCAGGCGGCCCTGGCCTCCGGCAACTTCGCGGCGTACGGCGTGGCTGATGCGAAGCTGTCTGCGACGATCGCCCAGATGCTGACCCTGCTGGGACAGTAACTCCGGGACGTGATCCACATGAGCCCTGCACCCTTTTCGGGTGCAGGGCTCTTTTTTTTATGATCCGACGAGGCATAAATGAGGCTTATGGACGGCATCTGGTCAGTCGGGCTTTCAGGGTGTGCTAAATTTGTACTTGTAGCGCGGGGTGGAGCAGTTCGGTAGCTCGCTGGGCTCATAACCCAGAGGTCGTAGGTTCAAATCCTGCCCCCGCAACAAGAAAGTCCAGATCAGAACTTGTTTTAGGTCCCTCAATAGGGAGTGAAAATGACTGACTCGGCGCAAATCCGGTGTAGCCCATGGCTACGCCGGATTTTTTTGTCTCTGCAGGAGGTGCGCCTTGAGCTGCCTCGTCACCGTTCGGGATCGAGTGCGCACCTGTCCGGTATGACTGAGATAGCACACGCACTTCCGGCCCTCGAGGCGGTCCTGACGACGAGTGAACTTGTCGTGGCGAAGTGGGCCGGCGGTGAGCGGACCGCGGCCCGATGGTCAGGTGAAGAACGTGATCGAGGTGATGCTCGGCACCAGCGACCTCAGTGGAGAGCCCCTCGCCGTTCGCAAACGAGATATCGACGACACTGTGGTGCCCATGCCGGTGACCGTCGCAGGCACCCTCGTCGTCATCACGAGGTGTTCGGTTTACCGCTAGGACCACCCCAAAACATCATCGTCGAATCGAACCCTGCAGGTACCAGATTTCACGGTGCATTGCGCTGGAATCGCCGATCAGCGCGGCGCGGTCGGCGCCGGATACCGTCCCAGCTCCGCCGGTGTCGCATCGAGTTTCGACATCGCGATGGTGCTTTCCATCATGATTCGCGCCAGCGCGGCGACATCCACCGCCGGGTCGACGGCATTGTCCGTTTGGACGAGACGTTGGTACGCGAGGGCGAAACACACTGGAACGTAGTCAGGGTGTGGGATGTCGTTCGCCAGCGCCTCGCCGAGGCTCCACATCGCCAGCGCAGATCGCGGAGTAGTGACTCCGGACGGGAGGTCGCGGGGGATTCCGAACGTGGCGGTTCCGCCTGTCGATACGACGTAGCCGGCCAGTTCGTGGAGGTCGGGGCGCGGGACGCCAAGGCTCTCGGTGATGCCCGCGACGAGCGCCCACACCGAGTACTGCCATTCCATCACAGGCCGGTTGATGGCATCGCCCATGAGGTACCGATCGCCGTTCTGCCCCTGCAATGTGATGATCGACAAGTCTCGATAGTCAGGACTGTTCGTCGCGATGCCGCGGAGCGCGGCGACCTGGCACGCGTGCCCGGCAAGCGCTCCGAGCGTTGCGACGATGACGGGAGTTGGAACTCCGCGCTCCATCTTCAGCGGCTTCACCAGACCGTCGAACACCTTGTCCGACATGAGACGTGTGGACGGGAGCGGATCGGCTGAAATCGGAATCTTATCTGCCTGTGGCAGCCTCGGCTTGGGTTCGTCCTTGTTCCTGCGTCGTCCGAACAACATTGCCATCCCCCCGTTTGTGCGCCCCCTTGGTGCGATACTCACAGTAGCCGGTGACCTGGCGTCCACGACACCCCCCGATGACGTGACGCGTGAGTGATCGGCAGCATGTGGGAGGAAGGGGGCGAGCGCGGCCCGCGCACCGGATGGACTGCGTATGAGCAGACGTGACAGCAACGACGTCGCGAATCTCAGAAGGCGTCGATACGGCACCGACCAACTGGCCGTCACTGCCGACCTCACCCGGGTGCGGCGTGCCTTCGATACAGCGAAGACGGTTCCCCAAAGCCCCCCGAGACTTCGGATGAAGGACACCGAGAAACTCGAGCCGTTGCCTGTCGCGCACCATCGATAGGCAATAGCCGGCCTTGGGAGTGGCCGCGCGGGTTCTTGGTCGCGCTACGGTGAACTTATCCGTGCGGGTGGACATGGTGGGGATTGGTCGTTGAGGGGTTGGGGGAGTTTTGTTTCGAGTCGAGCCATGGTTTAGTCCGTACCTGGATCTCATGCAGTCGATCGTGGTTGACCACGAGCGCGATGTGTCGCTGCATCGTGCCGCGAAGATGGGGCGTATCCCCGGTGACGGTTTCCTTCTGACCTGGGGCGAACGTCAGATCCCGTTCGAGTCGCTCAGAACGCAGGTGAGTGACCCGGTGAGCGGCGAGACGTATTACCTGACCAAGTTCACGGCGTTCGGCGTGAGCACGGCGGTCGAGATGCGTACGAAGGTGAAGTCGTACAGGTTCGTGAGCGATGAGGAGCTGGCGACGGCGATGCGCCTCGCGACGGAGGCGCTGCTGGTGTACGGGACCAACTACAACGGCCTGGCTCGCCCCGATGGGTACAACCGGGTTGAGCTTGATGGGGTCGAGTTGCGGCTGAGTGATTTTGGTATTGCAGGTGCGTCCGCGGAGCCGCGACGGCGTTATGGACAAACCAGCACGCATGACGTTCCGGAGTGACACAGCATCGGCACCCTCGGCCACCGGGTGGTTTGGCTCCAGGCCTGTCGCCTTGGAGGACCGGCTTGTGGGCGGCTATGAAGCACCGGCACTCCTCACCAATAACCAGAGGTGTGAGCGGGAAAATTAGTCTGCGTGAGCCTACGTCGCCAGTGTCGACCAGGCGATATCTATCACGCAGAGACCGTTGTCAGTCTCGCGGAAGAAGACATCACCGGGAAACGTATCGCCTGGAGTCGCCCCATCGGGAAGGCCTTCCAGGTTGATGCTCCACTGCGGGTCGAGTGGTATTTGTTCATCCCAGTAGTCGGCAACGAACCGTTCCGGCTCGCCCGCGGAGCGGCCTTCCCAATCTTTTTGCGTGCCAAGGTCGGCTCTAGCGTCTTTGCAGATGAGATCGGATGTTTTGCCAGACGCGAGGTCTTTGATGAGGTTCTCGGTAGTTTGGATAACCTGAGCACCGTCGTTCCCCCAAATTAGCGTGTCTACGGAGCACCCGCTCAAGACCACGGCGCACACAGTTGCGAATCCGGCAAGAGCGAGGACGCGACGAAGCTTCATGCCTTGAGGCTACAAGATGGCACGCCGTCGCCTCACTTGGAGCGGAGATTCCTCGAGCCCGCGTGAAACCTCAAATGTGCCCGCTCCGCGCTCCCCTCCGAGACGTGCTGTCGGTAATTCAGGGGGCGGTCTAGGCGGCGGTGTGGTTGGTGAGAGGATATTTGCTATGGGGGCGATTCAGGACGATGAACTGCGGGGTCTGCAAGTACGGGCCTACGGTCCAAAGGCTGACATTCGTCACGACTTTCCAGCACAAGTGCGGCTTCAGGAACTCGAGGACGCGAGACGACAACTGGCGCCGCGAACTCTCAATGAGGCTATGCCCCCGGAGACTACCGTCGATCCGATCGATGCGTCCGGGAGCGAAGAAGAGTCTCCTCTCGTCGAGGATGAGCAGGAACGCCCGAATCACGAATTTATGAGACGTCTCGCTCGCTGCGCTCGTGTCGTTGCTGGTCGACTCGCCCGTGTC
>Ga0209023_10002010_pt1 | contig 26251 bp, 29 predicted proteins | sample LakOneMetagenome_FD_187468 | JGI IMG/M metagenome (GOLD analysis project Ga0209023, IMG submission 187468) | Freshwater and sediment microbial communities from Lake Erie, Canada (SPAdes) (version 2) | ecosystem: Environmental > Aquatic > Freshwater > Lentic | place: Lake Erie, Canada...
GTGAAGCGCAACACCATTGGCAATTGCAGTCATACCAAACTCACGTACACCATAATGCACGTAGTTACCCGCTGGATTTGACTCGACACTTACTGCGCCTTTCCAAAGTGTTAGGTTAGAACCTGCTAAGTCAGCAGAACCACCTAAAATTTCAGGAAGTAATGGTGCAAAAGCTTGAATCGCATTTTGGCTTGCTTTACGTGTTGCAATTGTTTCAGCTTTTGCATTCACTTCCGCAATATAAGCATCTGCTTTAGCAACAAAATCAGCTGGTAAATTACCATTGATACGGCGCAATAATTCAGCAGCTTCTGTTGGATATTTTGCTTGATATTGTGCAAACACTTCATTCCAAGCAGCTTCAGAAGCTGTGCCTTTTGCTTTTGCATCCCAAGCGGTATAAACATCCGCAGGAATCACAAATGCTTCTTCTTTCCAGCCTAACGCTTCACGAGTTAATGCAATTTCATCATTACCCAGTGGTGCACCATGGCAATCTTCTTTGCCTTGTTTATTTGGTGAACCTAAACCGATAATAGTTTTACAAATGATAAGTGTAGGTTTCGCTGTTTCAGCTTTTGCTTCAACTGTTGCAGCACGAATCGCATCACTATCATGGCCATCAACTTTAAGCACTTGCCAACCGTAAGCTTTGAAACGTTCTTCTGTATTGTCAGAGAACCAACCTTCAACCTCACCATCAATCGAAATACCATTGTCATCATAATAAACAACAAGTTTTCCTAAACCTAAAGTCCCTGCAAGTGAGCATGCTTCATGAGAAATACCTTCCATTAAGCAACCATCACCCAAGAAACAATAAGTGAAGTGATCTACAACTTTAATATCTTCTTTATTAAACTGAGCAGCTAAGGTTTTTTCTGCTAAAGCGAAACCTACAGCATTGGCAACACCCTGACCTAATGGGCCAGTGGTTGTTTCAATTCCTGGTGCATAACCTAATTCAGGGTGACCCGGAGTTTTAGAATGCAACTGACGGAATGCTTTTAAATCTTCAATAGAAAGATCATAACCAGTTAAATGAAGTAAAGCATATTGAAGCATTGAGCCATGACCATTAGAAAGTACAAAACGGTCACGGTTCGCCCATTGTGGGTTTGTTGGGTTGTGATTTAAAAACTCACGCCATACCACATCAGCGATATCTGCCATCCCCATTGGAGCACCTGGATGCCCAGAGTTTGCTTTTTGCACAGCATCCATTGCTAATACACGAATTGCATTGGCGATGCGACGTTCATTCAGCGGGGTTGTCATAGATCAAAGTCCAATAAATATGAAGAAAATAAGAAGATGAATTAAATTCAAAACTACTGCATATTGTCTTAAAAAAAGCGCAAGGCGTAAAGCCCGTTAAGGCATAAATATCTAATCAATACGCAATAGAACAAAAAATAAGCATATTTTAAATAAAAGATCTGACTCAAATGAATAAGATTCACATTTATTTGCTTCATATATATTAAAAAATCATAAAAGACTAAAATTCAAAAGATGAAATGAAAATATACATTCGTCATGTCTTAGTCACAGCTAAATTTTGACTTAGATTTTGGACATTGAAAGGTTGAAGTAAAGACCAAAAAAGCATGTAATCAATCAAAAGCTCGCATTGTGTTTGTTTATATTTATTTAGGCATCAATGTTATTGAACTGGATAATATTTAAAAACTTCAATATAAGTATGAAATAAAACAAAGCCAATTTTAAATTAGCTTTGTTAAAGAGATTAAAAACAAATAGATGGCGAATTTCTATAAATTATTTTAAGAAACCTGAAACCATATTCATGACATTTTGAATATCATCATTTGCTTCATTATGATCCGTAGAATCACCTTGAGGTGTTAATGAATCAATGATTTGTGGCAATACTGTTGAAATCGCACCATATACTTCATTGGTTGGTACTTGAGCCTGTTGCGCAACTTGTTCAATTTGTTGACCACCAAATAGGTTCTGGATTTGCTGCGCATCTACAGCACTATTGCCTTGAGATGGATCAACCCAACTTTGTACCTGTCCGCCTAAGCCAGCACCTTGAAGTTTTGCAAGTGCGCCTTGTAAGCCTCCATTTTGTTGAATCCAGCTTAAAATTAATGGCACAACTGCGATCAATAAAGATGAACCATTAAATCCACTCGATTGTGGCGCTTGTTGTTGCCCGCCAGTCAACCCACCAAGTACGGAACCTAATACCCCACCTAAACCGCCTTGTTGTGATTGTTGTTGTCCACCACCTAAGCCACCCAGTACAGAACCAAGGATTCCACCTAATCCACCGCCTAAACCGCCTTGTGATTGTTGTTGTCCACCAAGTGCCTGTTTTGCCAAAATTTCCACAATATTTGATAAATCTGTCATGAGCTTCCCCTTTTTTAAGTTTTTATGACACTTGCACAGCATACTTGGCTTTATTGTTTTCAACAAAATTGAAATTGTTAAATTTTGCAATGGTTTAAAACTTGAGTTTAAAGGTGCTCAAAAATCACTTACCAACGGAATTTATTCCAGTTTTCAGGGTTCGCCCAAAATTTAGAATTAAACCAATCAGGCACATGCTTATAAGTCAAAATATTAAACTGCCACAATGCAAAATCATTATCATGCGCACTTTTATCAATCAATTGAGTGAAACCTAAAGATCTTAAAAGTTGTTCATCTTTTAAATGACAAGCAACCACGATGCGTTTTGCTAACAAATCACGGAGCTTGACTAAAAGTTGTGCTTTTTGTTGATTTGAAACTTCCGACAATTCATCTGTATCCAATAACACAAAACCCAAATCATAACGTTGCGTAAAGGGCAGATTTAAAAACTCAGATAAGTTAAAATAAGACCATTGAATTGAATGATGAACATTGTATTGGGACAAATTTTGCCCAATACACAATGCAGTTTGAATTGGCTGTTCTAGCGATAAATCGTCTAGCATTGAAGTGATGACATTTTGCTCAGCCATAACTGCACCTTTATTGAAGCGAGTAATTAAACATGGAACTACAAGGCATTTGTCATAAAATGCATGCAGGTCTAAAAGACCTAAGTGTAACTGATCAGCAAACACATAAGGCAAATGTTGAATATAAATTTATATTAGATCGGTCAGAAATCGACCTTCCGTTTAGCTTAGGTCAAGAAATCGAAATTGAAGCGACTGGAAATATTTACTGTGTTTCTTGCGGTTCTAAGACGCCGAAATCTTATTCACAAGGTCACTGCTTTAAGTGCATGAAAACTAAAGCTTCATGTGATATGTGCATTATGAAACCTGAAACTTGCCATTATCACTTAGGTACTTGTCGTGAAGACGATTTTGCTCATGAAGTTTGTTTTCAACCGCATATTGTTTATTTGGCCAATTCCAGTGCTTTAAAAGTTGGAATTACCCGTATTGGTCAAATGCCAACCCGTTGGTTAGACCAAGGTGCGACACAAGCTTTGCCGATTATGAAAGTGGGTTCTCGTCGTCTTTCAGGGCAACTAGAAATCATGTTTGGAACTCAAGTGGCTGATAAAACCGATTGGCGTAAATTACTCAAAGGTGAAGCTGAACCTGTAAATTTAATTGAAATTCGTAATGAATTGGTTCAAGAATTTGCGCCTAAAATTCAAACCATTCGTGATGAATTTGCTCAAAACCTCGAGTTTAATGAAACGGTTGAATTACTGGAAAATGAATTACCACGTGAATTTATCTACCCTGTTGATATTTATCCAGAAAAGATCAAATCTCACAATTTGGATAAAACTCCAGTGATTCGTGGCAAATTACAAGGTATTAAAGGTCAGTATTTAATTATGGACACTGGTGTGATCAATATTCGTAAATATACAGGTTATGAGCTGAAAGTTCGGGCGGAATAATCAATTTGACAAATTGAAAGCCAATACAACATTTCCTCTCCTTTTTTAAAGGAGAGGATTAAAATAAAAATTAATTGTCTAAAAACTTTAAATCTTGACGATCACTGATTAAATAAACCTCAGCTAAGCGAAATAAATCTGAAATTACAGCCACTTCTTTTGCAGCCAATACATCTTGGTAAAGTTTTTTCGCAAAATTATCTTTACTGGTACTCACCAAAATTTTTTTAATGATTTGTTCATTCTGATGCAATTCAACGTCTAGCATTTTTAAAGAATCTGTAATCAAAATTTTACTCAAACCTTTGGCTTGAAAATTAGGATGTATCGCAATTTGATCCAACTCTAAAATCACTTCTGGCCGAAAACCAGACTTTTGTGACCAAAAAATATAACCTGCGATTTGATCTTCAACATAAATCACATAGCAGATATAACGAGGATACGCGTTAAGTGTTGAAACAACTCATTGATACGAATCTTTCTGACGAATAAAAGCAAGACCATGAATTTGAACAATACGTTCAACATGATCTTGTTGCGCTTTTTGGACGAAAATATTCATTTTAATGATTTTCCGATTTATGCCAATTTTTACACAACCTATAAACTTTCTTATTTCTTAACTGCTTGATTTGCTCATAATGCAATCGTTTTCCGCATCTCAACCAAATATAAATCCATCATCGGTATGCCGACATCAGCATCTAAGGGATAATCCTCAATCACACCCGTTCGTACATAACCACGGCGCTCATAATACGCGATCAATTCTGTACGCACGCTCAATACCCACATCACAAAAGCGTTTAAATGTCGATGTTCATTTGAATCTAGTTGTCTTATATACTTTTCAGCAAAATCTAAAACCTGCTTGCCAATGCCTTGATTTTGAACTTGTGGCGCAATACAAAATGTACCTATTTCTACATCATGTTCATTTATCGTTAAGCCAATACACGCAACTATTTGCTCTTCTTTCTTGTACTCCTCATCATGCATAGCAAGCCACAATTGGAAGTTAGCTTGAGATAATGATTGCGCAAGTTGTGATGTACTCACACGTTGTCCTGCTACAATTTCAGCCTCACTGGTCCAACTTCGCCCCTCCTGTTGACGATATGCTACATTGATCAAATCAACAAGTTTGGGAATATCAGTTTGTTGAGCAAGTCTAAATTTGAAATGATTCATTGCGTTATTTTTCTAAGTGGATTTAATAATGAAGTACAGTGAATATAACAGCATTAAAAAGCCAAAATATAGGTCGTATCAACATTTTAAATATATAAAAAAGACCACTGAGTGGCCTTTAAAATTAGTAGTCTTTAAAATAAATCTTTGTAAACGATGGAATTACTGTTCAGCTAACCATGTCATAAATTTTTGGCGTTCAGCCTTAGACGCTTTTTGCCACATTTGAATCAACTGTTGATCTGCTGAATTTGTACTAGAAACAACGTTTGAGCTATTTGTTGATACAGAATTTACCATCGTCACTGGAGCTGTAGTATTTGCTGTTGCATAAACCGCTGCAGGTTGATTACTTGGCGCTTTATTGCGTGATGTTAAATCAACAGTCTTTCCAAAAATACCTGTGCTTAACCACGGTTTTTGTTCATTATTAGCACCCGTTTGTTGCACCAATAATTGATTATTACGGTCATAGATTGCAACTGTAGGCTGTTCAGCATATTTTTTCGCTTCATCAAAATCTTTCGATGCATTGACCAAGCTTAGTTTATAGGTTTGACCATCTTTTAAATTCGGTGCTTTTATCGTCACCACACCTGATTTTAAAATGTCATGTTCACCATTTAAATGCTCAAAATATTGTTGATAACGCACACTTAAATCTACCGTACCTGCATCAACTTTATATTCATTATTTTTAGAGCGGAATAATCCTGCATTGACTTCTTGATCATTGACAGCAAGTAATACAATTTCTTCTGGTGCAGAAATCGTTACTGCCGCAAAAACTGATCCGCTTAACATTAAACCTAAAGCAGCCATTCCGTATTTAAATGCCATGTTGTTCTACTCTTTTGTCAAAAAACTGTAAAATTTAGAGCACTATGCAATGTCGTGATGACAGTTTTATGACAAATGAATTTTGAATGGTTTTGAATTCCAATCTAATACAGTATATAAGATAAAAAAAAGAGCACCGAAGTGCTCTTTTAGATTTTTGAAAATTAATTCAAACAAACCATTAGTTAAAAGTTTTGAAACGTGTTGCATCATCAATAAATGTTTTTTCACCAGCAGGTGCTTCAATAGAACCGAATACCAATTGTGCACGTAGTTTCCAATCTGCAGGAATATCAAACACTTCAGCAACTTCTTCATCTACAATTGGATTGTAGTGCTGTAATGATGCACCGATACCTGCTTCTGACAATGCCGTCCAAGTTGCAAACTGTGCAATTGCTGTAGAATGCTCAGCCCAAACTGGGAAGTTATCTGCATACAAAGCAAACTGTTCTTGTAGACCTTTAATGACACTCATATCTTCATAAAACAATACCGAACCAGCACCTGCGATAAAGCTATTAATTTTCGCATTTGTACCTTCAAACGCAGCAGCAGGAACAATTTTACGTAAAGTTTCTAAAACAATTGTCCAGAATTTAACGTGTGAATCACCAAATAGAATCACTGCACGAGAAGATTGTGAGTTAAATGATGATGGGCTATGTTTTACTGCTTCTTTGATAATTTCTTCGATTTTCGCTTGATCTAAACTTACATCTTTACCAATTGCATAGATTGTACGACGTTGTTTAATATGATTTAAAAATGACATGATTGTAATCCTTCGTTGACCATCTGGTCGTGTTCTTTAAGATGATCACAGTGTAGGTGATCACGATGTTGACATCAGCCTTAAATCAATAACAAAGTGTTCTATTTATGCAACAATAATAAAAACAATCAATCTATCACCTTATACACTTAAATAATTTTTCTTCTAAAATCATACTATTATTTAAAAAACACATTCATACATCATTAAGTTTTATGCATTTCTAAGACAATAAAAAACTCCGCATAAAGCGAAGTTCTTAAAAATAAATCATCTATTCAATGATCTATGACAAATAATCTTTCAGACTTATTTATCTGTTTCAAATAATGCAGCAACAAAAGCTTTTGCAGAAAACGGGCGTAGATCGTCAATTTTCTCACCGACACCAATAAAACGAATCGGTACATGGCTACGGCTGGCAATATTAAATAACACACCACCTTTCGCAGTACCATCCAGTTTGGTAATGGTAAGCCCAGTTAAACCTACAGCTTCATCAAAAGTCTCAACTTGATTAATCGCATTTTGCCCTGTACCTGCATCAACAACCAACATGATTTCATGTGGCGCTGTTGCATCAATTTTTTGCATAACACGCTTAACTTTGGTTAATTCTTGCATCAAGTTGCTTTTATTGTGTAAACGCCCTGCTGTATCGGCAATCAGGACATCAACACCTTTAGCACGTGCACTTTCAAAAGCATCAAAAATAACCGAAGCACTGTCTGCACCATGACCTTGCGCCACAACAGCAATATTGTTACGTTCACCCCAAATTTGAAGCTGTTCAGTCGCAGCTGCACGGAAAGTATCACCCGCAGCAAGCATGACTTTCTTACCTTCACCTTGTAAGCGTTTCGCCAATTTACCAATTGTTGTGGTTTTACCTACACCATTGACACCTACCACTAAAATGACAAATGGATTTTTATTTGGGTCAATATGTAAAGGTTTTACACGAGGTGCAAGCAATGCAACCAATTCTTCCTGCAAAGCTTTATACAATGAATGTGAATAGATCAGATCACCACGAGCTGTACGTTCAGTCAAGTTTGCGATAATCGTCTTGGTCGCATCAACACCAATATCAGCAACTAAAAGTTGTTCTTCAACTTCTTCTAGTAACTCATCATCGATTTCCTTCCCACCGATAAGAATATTAACCATACCATCCGCAAAGTTTTTGCGAGATTTGGTCAAACCTTCTTTCATTCGACTAAAGAAACCGCCTTTGCTTGATTCCTCAGCGGCAGTGGCTTGTTCAGTATCTGTAGACGTTACAGGCTGTTGCGTTTCAGTTGGAGCAGCTTCTATTTTATTATTTTCAATAATAGGCACATCAACGGCTGGTAAACTAGGTAAAGTGACATCGTCATCCCCGATATCCGCATCAATCAAGAATTTATTTTGCTGTTCTTGCATGCCGATTCCTTGAAAAGCATAGCGTTAAAAAAGAAAGAGTTTAGCATAAATTACACTGTTTTTAGCGTTTCACTGGCTTTAAAGTACTCGAACCAAAAAGCAACATGAAACACTTGCTTTAAATGGTTAATTTTTTAAGAATAGTTCTAAATTTAAAAAGAAAAATTGGGCAGTTTGTGCGTATTTTCAAAGCTAAATTCATCCGTCCTCTTCAGCAATATAAAACCATTATCACTTCACTTTTATTTGCCAGTCTCAGTGCTTGGACGCCACATATTCATGCTCAAACACAAAGTAAATTGGCAAGAACTACATTTGAAACAACATTGAAAAATGGTTTAAAAGTCATTATCCATGAAGATCACCGTGCGCCCATTGTCATGACACAAATTTGGTATGGCGTGGGTAGTAGTGACGAATCTGGCAATGTACTCGGCATTTCCCATGTGCTTGAACACATGATGTTTAAAGGCACTCAAAAAGTTCCAGATGATGAATTTAATCGCCTGAGTAGGCTTTACGGTGGATCTACCAATGCAACAACCTATAATAATTACACCAATTATTATCAGCTTTATCCTAAAAAATATTTCCCTTTAGCATTGGAATTAGAAGCAGATCGCATGAAAAATCTTGTATTAAAACAACAAGATTTTGAACCTGAAATAAAAGTGGTTATGGAGGAACGGCGACAAAGAACGGATGATAATCCACGTAATTTGGCATATGAACGCTTTAAATGGATTGCCTATCCAACCAGTCATCATCGCCAACCCGTGATTGGATTTATGAAAAATCTAAAGAATATTCAAATAGACGACTTAAAAAATTGGTACCAAACATGGTACACACCTAATAATGCAACTTTGGTGATTGTCGGTGATGTCAATGCAGAACAAGCATTAAAACAAGTAGAAAAATATTTCGCATTGATTCCACAAAAGCAACTGCCTGATCGCAATGATGTACTTGAATTTGATCGGATTGGTTATCGTCACATGGAAATTCAGCTTCCTGTCCAAGTGCCTAATTTATTTATGGCATGGAATGTTCAATCCATTGCAACAGCAAAAAACCCACAAGACGCTTATGCATTAACTATTATTCAATCCTTATTGGATGGCAGTATTTCAGCACGACTGCAAGATCGTTTAGTCCGTGATAAAAAGCTTTTAACTGCGATAAGCGTAAGTTATGACCCTTACAATCGTGGTGATAGCTTATTTATGATTTCAGCCCTACCTAGCGACGGCGTGTCTTTAGATGAAGCACAAAAAGCAATTGAAAAAGAAATGAATTTATTCAAAACAGAATTGGTCAATCAAGCTGAATTAGACCTCGTTAAAAACAACTTCATTTCAAATCTAATTTATAGTCAAGATGATATCGGTGGACAAGCCAATATGATTGGTAAACTTGAGGTGAATGGTCTTAGTTTTCGTTTGATTGATGAATTACCTAAACATTATGACACTGTGACACCACAGGATTTACAGCGTATTGCCAATATTTACTTTGTCAAAGAAAACCTCAGTAGTTTGTATTTGATGCCTGAAAATTCAAAAGATCAATAGGATGATGACAATGCGCTTAAACAAAATCGTCTTTAATACCCAATTGCTCCTCCTATGTAGTGTGTTTTTTTATCCGACACTCAACCATGCCGAAGCAGGATTTGAAGATCATACTGACTCTGCTATTTATAATTCAAATAATAATTTAAAGGCACTATCCACATTACAAAGCCTGAAAAACTTAGGCGAATATCAACAATATCAAGCACCTTTTGTCCAAGATTTACAAAATACGCAAAATGTCAGAACCTTATTCGTCGCTGCGCAAGATTTACCAATTGTCGATATTCAACTGACATTTAATGCAGGTTCAGCTCAAGATGAAACACTTGGAAAAGGTCTATTTGGCATGTCAAATATGGCTGCAAAACTTCTCACTGAAGGAACAGAGCAATATTCAGCCAAGGAAATCGCCTCAATATTTGAAGGTCTAGGTGCACAATTTAATGTTAATGCTTATCGAGATATGTTTATCGTCAAGCTCAGAGTTTTATCTGATCCTGAAAAGCTGAACCCCGCAATTAACATGATGCTTCATGTATTGAATCATTCTCAATTCAAGGCTTCTGGTTTAAACCTAGCTTTAAACAATACCAAAGTCGGTCAAAAGCAACTTAAAGAAAATCCAAGCCGACTGATGGAGATTAAATTTTATCGGACTTTGTATGGGCAACATCCTTATGCAGAGCCTACAGTCGGTACCAATGGCAGTATTCAGAAAATAACGCCTGAACTGTTGCGAGCATTTCGGGATAAATTACTCGTGGCACAAAATATGAATTTGGCAATTACAGGTAATTTAAGCAGTGCCGAAGCCACTCAAATTTCCAATTTAATCAGTCAAAATCTGACTCAAGGTCAAGCAGCACAACCACTTCCTGAACCTCAAGATCAAACAGATTTCAATATTCAGTACATTCCGTACAATTCTACCCAAGCGCATGTGACGATGGGACATTTGGCTATAAAGCGTAATGATCCAGATCGTATCGCTTTAGAAGTCGCAAATCAGATGTTTGGTGGTAATGGTTTTAATTCTATATTAATGAAAGAATTACGTGTAAAACGAGGTTATACCTATGGTTCATATAGCACATTAACTTCAACTGCGGCACGTGGTCTGTTTAGTTTGAGTTATGCGACTGAGCAAAATCAATTGATGAACAGTATTCAAGTTGCGCATCAGGCATTGAACGATTTCATCACCAAACCAATATCGCAAAAACAACTGGATGAAACTAAAGAAGGTATGTTGCGTTCATTTCCAATGACGTTCAGTTCAAATGCCAATATTAATGCACAAATTGCAGCGATAGGTTTTTACCATCTTCCTGCGGATTATTTGACACAATATCAAAAGCAACTCAGTCAGGTAACAACGCAGCAATTACAACATGCTATTCAAAAAAACTTACGTGCTGATCGATTAACTTTAGTGATTGTTGCCAATCAGTTGGACCAAAAAGCCTTAAAAGACATGCTGAATAATGACTTAAATTCAAAGAATATTTTTAAACCTAACACACCGAATCTAATCATTAAAACCACGATTAGACCATCTAAATAAAGCTTGGATATTATTCAGGATCAGCCATATCTACAGCAGGATATTCTTTTACATGACTATTTTCGAAATGATAGGCACGTAATAAACGGAGATATTCAATTTTTTTAATCACGTCTTGATGTTGTAATTGCTTGGCGATTTTTTGTGTTTTAGGAAAAGTTGCCTGTTTTGAATATTGTGTCACTAAGCGGTATTGTTCAAGGTTGATTGGTCTAAGTAAAGCAAACGTCGCAACGGCCAAAATGATCAGAATCATGCCGATAATAAAAGAATTCAAGATATTTTCCACAGGAAAAGAAGAATACAATTTTTGAAAATGACCTTTGAATTTGCGCATGAACTACCTCTAACTACCGATAGTCTAATCATCCTGAACAGAAAAATATAGCGCTTTCTTTACATTGCTTTGCATAACGTTTTAAAACAGTTCAGTTTTTATTTTGCGATGTTAGATTTTTATTGCTGACTTTTAAACGATTGGATGATGACTATAAAGTAGACATAGACCGCAAAAAAACCTTATTCACTGTAAAAGCGAATAAGGCTTTTAATGACTCATTTTTAAAAGCTGATTAAAAAATAAGTTTCCTATTCAACAGCTATTAAACTTATATTAAATAACGGCTTTCAAGAATGAAAAATATAAAATAACAGCAATAATGATGAGCACAATACTGACAGCAAAAACCCCGACCCCGCCTTCAGCATGTGCAGGATGCAAATCATCATCGTCTGCAAGTCTTCTTAATTCACCGTCATAGATACGATAAAACCCCGCCTTTTGCGTTGGATTCAAATCTTTGGTATAATCATATACGCGTTTCCGTTGTGCCAAACAATAGTCACCTAGATGTATTTCTTGATGATAAATTGCTTCGTCCAACAGTTTACGATGATACTGAGCTAATTCAACGATTTGAGATTCAGCTGGAGGTACATCAAAAGTAAATCCATCTATTACATTTGTCATGTTGTTCTCCCTTTGTCATAATTCTCATATTAATTTTAATAAATATTATTTCTGATTAATGTTTAATCATGTAATCATATGTTCGTCAAGTCCCTTTTTAAAATTACTTGACAAGTAAAGTAAATTGTAATATTAGTTTAATAAAGTTAAGTTAGATTAGTTAAGTATAGGCTCCGATGGGGAGCTAAGTTAAAGATCATAATTACAATAAGGAGTTATATATGATTCATCAAATCTCTCATCAAGACTTAGAACATGTTTATGCAAATGCAGTAAATACAATTCAATGTGAAATGAACTTTGTAGATGCGGTTAAAGCGTTAGAAGATGCAGCAAAAGCTGGACATGGTAAAGCAGCAACATTTCTTGCAGAACTTTATTTCCAAGGTTTCCGCGTAGAACGAGATTCACTAAAAGCGCAGTACTGGCAAAAAATGGCCACGATGCAAGCCTAATCAAACGTCACCTCGGTGGCGTTTTTTAATGCCTCGTTTAAATGAATTACTTTTCACTCAAATTTAATAAATTCTTACGATTCAATATAAAGTACCAACGGTTCTTAGGTCATTTTGCTTTAGAATGGTTGGTGCGCTAGACACGATTGTAAATCATGAAAAAATATATTCATCTTCAACCCATCTCTAATGAGTTGTTTCTTAAAATTTCGGTTCTTAAATCATTAATGTATTGTGGCGTATTGTGGGGTCTGTACCACGAAGGCTGGGCAATGAAGTCAGATCAAAATGAAGTCTTCTTCCCTTTTTGGCTCAATTCAGTTCAAGCATTTCAATATGCAAAAATACATTGGCCGCATTACACCCCTCGAAAAATTACCCCAAAAGATTTTGAAGAATCATTGCTTCCTACATTGAAACGACTCAATGTTAAACCTGCATTGTTTAACTCATCATCACGAAAATTTAAACTTTCAACGACTCAAATGCATCATTTCTTTTTTAACAACAACATTCAATTTCAAGCGATTTAATTTACAAATCGTTTTTGAGTTTTAAAATCACTGTAAAAATTTATTGTTATATTTTTGACTGCAAAGTATTTTCAAACTTTAAAAATACAGTTAAGTTAAAAGGATGCAGCATAAGCATCATTGGAAAAGGAAGAATAATTATGACGACAGTAGCACAAGTGATTCAAGATAAAGTAGGACAAGAGGTTCATACCATTTCCCCTTCTGCCACGGTACTTGCAGCGATTACGCTCATGGCAAATAAAGGGATTGGTGCTGTAGTTGTAACTCAAGATTCTAAAGTCGTAGGAATTCTCTCTGAACGTGATTACACCCGTAAAATTGCATTGATGCAACGTACTTCAGACCATACAACCGTTGCTGAGATTATGACGCCAAAAGTCATCTCAGTCACACCAAGTCATACTGTCGATGATTGTTTAAGCCTAATGACAGACGGTCATTTACGTCATCTACCTGTTATGGAAGGTGAAAAACTGGTTGGATTTATTTCTATTGGTGATTTAGTTAAAGCCACTATGGAAGATCAAAGAAAACTGATTGAACAGTTACAACAATATATTTCAGGTTAATATTAAAGTTCAGCAGTGTCATCAAATGTTTACATCGATATTTTAGTCGAGTTGAAACACCAAAAAACCTAGCAATTGCTAGGTTTTTTTAGCTTATTATGATCAATACAAAATCTATAAACTTGAGATTAATTTAGACCTAACTTTCCTGCAACATAATCAGCATCTTTATCGCCACGACCTGATAGATTCACAACGATTTTGATTTCTTTTGACATCTTTGGTGCTTCACGAATAGCCCAAGCCACTGCATGTGAACTTTCTAATGCAGGGACAATACCTTCAACTCGAGAAAGCGTCATAAACGCATCCAAACACTCTTGGTCTGTTGCAGTCGAATATTCAACACGCCCGATATCTTTCAAGAAACTATGCTGAGGGCCAACACCTGGGTAATCTAGACCTGAAGCAATAGAATGTACTGGTAAAGGCTCACCCTGTTCATTTTCGAGCACATAGCACGCCATACCATGAATCTGACTTGGTTTACCCAAAGTCAATGTCGCCGAATGCATATCCGTATCCAAACCATGACCTGCTGGTTCTACACCGACCAATTTGACATCCGTATCATTCAAAAATGCTGTGAATGCACCCATCGCATTCGAACCACCACCGACACATGCCACGATATAATCAGGCTGAGCACCAAAACGATCTTGAGTTTGAACTTTGATTTCCTTCCCAATAATCGATTGAAAATCACGAACCATTTTTGGAAATGGATGAGGGCCAACCACAGAACCAATCGCATAAATAAAGTTTTGAGGATCTTTTAAATATTCTTCAAATGCACTGTCTACAGCATCTTTGAGAGTCGCTGTACCTTGAGTAACTGAAACTAATTTAGCACCCAAAATCTTCATTTTTACGACATTTGGATGTTCTTTTTCAATATCGACCTGCCCCATATGAATTTCACATGGAATACCCACTAAAGCACACGCTGTCGCCAAAGCTACACCATGTTGACCAGCACCAGTTTCAGCAATGACCTTGGTTTTCCCCATATACTTAGCAAGTAAAGCCTCACCTAAGCAATGGTTAATTTTATGTGCACCTGTATGATTTAAATCTTCTCGCTTTAAATAAATCTGTGCGCCACCCAATTGATCTGAAAGGCGTTTAGCATGAAATAAAGGACTTGGACGACCAACATAGTTGGCAAATAGATCAGCTAATTCATTTTGAAATTCAGGTGTTTTACGAATTTCTTCATAAGCCACATTAATCTCATCCATTGCTTGTTTTAAATGCGGTGGAATAAACTGACCACCATATTCTCCGAAAAAACCTTCTTCATTCGGTAAAGCAACGCCATTGATTTGATGATCCATCTTAATCCCTCATTTAAGCATCACAGCTTTTATAAGCACAGTTTTGAAATTCACACATCATTGAAGATCTTTCTGGATTCGACTACCTGTCAAAAGCCTGTCGAAAAGTAGCCAAAGATCCGAATTAACGAGATAAATACTTGGTCATATCTTCAATGCCTTTTAAAGTCATTGGAAACATATGATCGTCAAATATTTGCTTAATCATGTTAATTGTCTGGGTATAGTGCCAATAACCTTGTTCTTCAGGATTTAACCACGCTGTTTTTTCAAAATGATTGCGTAAACGACGTAACCAAACATCACCCGCTTCATCATTCATATATTCAACAGAGCCACCAGCTGATTTCAACTCATATGGCGCCATACTCGCATCACCGACCACGATGACACGGTAGTCCTTACCATAGGTATTGAACAAATCCCATGTGTTCATACGCGTAGAAGAACGACGATGATTGTCCTTCCAAACATAATCATATAAACAATTATGAAAATAAAAATATTCTAAAGTTTTAAATTCTGTCTTGGCTGCACTAAACAACTTTTCACATTGTGCGATGTGAGAATCCATCGATCCCCCCACATCAAACAACATTAACACTTTAATGCGGTTACGACGCTCAGGCACCATTTGAACATCTAAAATGCCTTGTTTGGCAGTTTCGTAAATCGTGCCTTTAATGTCTAATTCTTCTGCTGCACCCTGACGTGCAAATTTACGCAAACGACGCAGTGCCATTTGCATTTGGCGTGTACCTAAAATTTGCTCATCATCAAGATTTTGATATTTCCGCTGTTCCCAAACCTTTACAGCAGAATTTTTACGGCTTGGCCCACCAATCCGCACTCCTTCTGGATGATCACCAAAAGCACCAAAAGGTGACGTTCCGCCTGTACCCACCATGCGATTACCACCTTGATGCTTTTTATGTTGTTCACGCAAGCGTTCTTCCAACATTTTCATCAATTCTTCAAGCGAACCTGCTTTCATCAATTCAGCACGTTGCTCAGGTGTTAAATGCTTTTCGAGTAGCTCTAAATCAAACCAATCTTTGGGTAATTTTTGAACTTTACTGAGCAAATCATCGATATCAAAGGTATGAATACCTTCAAAATAATCCTTCATGGCACGGTCAAACTTGTCAAAGAATCTTTCATCTTTGACCATAACCGTTTTCACCAACTGATAGAAATCATCCTGATCTGCGAACACTAAACCTTGACTGATCGCTTGGTTTAAATCGATCAATTCACGTGTTGAAACGGGTACACCGTATTTTCGTAGGGTATAAAATAATCGCACAAACATGTTGCGACTCTCCCATTAACGACGTGACATAAAGGCTAAACGTTCAAGCAATTGCACATCTTGTTCATTTTTAATCAGCGCACCATATAAAGGTGGAATCGCTTTCGATTTATCATGATTACGCAGCACATCTTCAGGCATATCATCTGCCATAAGCAAACTTAACCAATCAATCAACTCAGATGTTGAAGGTGGTTTTTTCAAGCCTGGAACTTGACGTAATTTGAAGAATACTTGTAATGCTTCTGAAACCAATGTGCCTGAAATATTCGGAAAATGCACAGCAATAATTTCACGCATCGTCGCTTCATCAGGGAATTCAATATAATGGAAGAAACAACGTCGCAAGAATGCATCTGGAAGCTCTTTTTCATTATTTGATGTAATAATCACAATCGGACGTTGTGTTGCTGTAATCGTTTCATCTGTTTCATAAACAAAGAAAGACATTTTGTCCAATTCATGCAACAAGTCATTTGGAAATTCGATGTCTGCTTTATCAATTTCATCAATCAATAAAACACAACGTTCTTCACTGGTAAAAGCATCCCACAGCTTACCTGGCTTGATATAGTTTTTGATATCGTAAACACGATCATCACCAAGCTGGCTATCACGTAAGCGTGAAACCGCATCATATTCATACAAGCCTTGCTGTGCTTTGGTTGTAGATTTAATGTGCCATGTAATGAGTTTCAAACCTAAGCTTTCTGCAACTTGTTCTGCAAGCAAGGTTTTACCTGTACCCGGCTCACCTTTCACCAATAATGGTTTTTGTAATGCACGAGCTGCTTTTACAGCCAATTTTAAACTATCAGTCGCAATATATTGCGCAGTACCTGCGAATTGTTGAGAATCAACAGACATAAATAACCTTTATTTTTTATTTAAAGTGGTGAAATATTTTTTGCTACAGTGCTTTGTTTCGTACTTTTATTGGCTTTGTATTTAGACCAACAGAACCCGACAATCAAACACACGCCTATGACAAATACGATCAATGCAAGATTTGACCATATCAATGGAGAATCCTTGGTTAAAATACCAAATAACAATCCAAACACAGCAGGTGCGACTTCAGAGTTAGGCCCTTCAGAAATTGTCGGTGTTGCAATAATTGCAAATACGATAATCCAAGTAATTCCACCAAGAGGTGAAGGTAAGCGTTTTGCAATCGAATACCAACACCATAAAATCAAAACTGTCCCAAGAACATAGACTGAGATCGCAATATTATCTTCTGGTATAGAATCAAATAGGTGTAAGAAATTTGCCCATATTCCTGATAACTGTTCAAGCACCACGTAGTCCCTCTGGTTCAACCGCATTTGGGTTAATTAAACCCTCTGGCGGCATTTGAATAAAGAAGCCTTTTGTTTTCAATGAATCTAAAACATGTAACACATTGACGCGTGCCAATTTTTTATCTTCATTTAATTCAAGATGCATAACATGCGTCGCACGACCAAAAGCAGCACGTAAAGGTTCAGACAAAACCTCTAAAGGATCAACATTTTCATCTTCATTTGGATGATTCGGACGAGCCACATAAAGATACATCTCATCTTTTTTGCTCGATTTATAAATATCACAATGCATTTTAAACAACAGCTTCAATTAAACTCACATCACAGCATACATGAAAAAAACGACGGATACAGTATCGAAAATTAACGCATCAGTCGTTATTTATGATCAATTGTTAAATATTTAACCAACCCTAAATCTTTTCTTAAACGAAAGCTTTTTAGGTAAAAACACTCACAGCGATTATGAATTAATCATTCACTTTCATTTGAGTGCTTAAATAATTCAGATCGTTATGTAACATACGAATCAGCGGTTGAGTTAATAAATCATAACGCCAACCCAATAAATAACGTGGTAAATCCTGCTCATCACCATGAAATACGACATGATGATATAAAGCATTTAACCATTTTTTACGCATCAACACTTCTTTTGGTACTTGAGTTTCTAAAGAAATATTTGAAATTAATTCATCCACTTCAAGTGTGACACCTTTAGATGAATGCTTAATTGGTCGAGCTATGCGTAACGGCCATTCATCTACTTCAGGTAAAAATTTCAATAAATCTAAAATGATTTTACCATGTTCACGCACGATATTTGGACGGATGCCTTTTACATGTGACAATTGAAAATTATTTTTAGGATTCATTTCAACCAAATCAATCATCGTCGAGCTTTTAAGAATAAAGCTACGTGGCTGATTCAGTGCTTTGACCATTTCTTCTCGCCAAACACTCAATTGCTGTAATTGCATCAATTGTTTACGGGAATGACGATAATTTCCAATATCGCTATAAAGCTTTTCTTTTGGCGTTTCTAAGGCGATTTCAAAAGTTAAATTCTGACAATCTTCAATCACTTGCTGATATAAGTGTTTTTCTTCTAATTCAGTCTTCACTTTTTCAGCCAAATGCATGATATATAAAACATCATTGGCAGCATAATTCATTTGTTCATTTGTCAGCGGACGCGCTAACCAATCTGAACGGGTTTGATCTTTATCAATATCAATATCAAGTACCAGCTTCAATGCATTCTGATAACTCACTTGTAAACCATGCCCCAAGAAAGACAAAGCAACTTGAGTATCAAAGACATTTTCTAAATGCTTTTTTTCTGAATAATGATAAATCAAATCGATATCTTCGCCACACGCATGGAAAATATTTTGTCGCGCTTGAAAAAGTTTATTCCAAAAAACTTGTAAATCTAAAGTTGTACCGTCGAGCAGAAACACTTGACCATTGACATTGATTTGGAACACACCGAGTTTAGGCCAAAGCGTATCGACTTTAATAAATTCGGTGTCTAGACCATAAGTCGATGTATGTTGCATTAAATTCAACACATTTTCGAGTTCGGCCTGCTGATTGATAAATTGAAACATGTCAGTTTGTGTCAAAATGTTACATTTAAATAAAATATGATTTTACCTGAATATATAAAATTTAAATATAAGATTTTTCAACTAATTCTCCATAAACATCTTATTTTTCAACAAAAATAACATTGCGTAACCATTTTATATATAGTTTTTACAACTAAGTAAAACAAAATTTTTTATAAAAATGATGAATATAAGCATTTCTTAAAATGTATTTTTGAGTCTACATAAAACTTTTAAATAAATGTAAAAAATTTTCAATAAAAAAGGATTTGTTTACCCTTTCAGACCAATTGCATTATCGCAAACTTATCTAAAAGATCAACAAACCCTTAAGTCGTATTCTAGACTTGTTATTTCATTCTCATTCGATTATGCACAGCTTGGCTAAGCGTATGGCTATCCACATATTCCAACTCACCACCTTGAGGTACACCTTGGGCGATTCGAGTCATTTGCAAAGACAAATGCTTGGTTGCTTCTACCAAGTAATGCGCAGTAGCTTGCCCCTCTACAGTCGCATTGGTTGCTAAAATCACTTCTGTAATTTTACCATCACTTAGTCGTTGAACTAAATACGGAATACCAATTTCTTCAGGGCCAATACCATCCAAAGGAGACAAATGTCCACCTAATACGTGGTATTTACCTCTAAAACTACCACTTTGCTCAATAGCCATGACATCTGCTGGTGATTCAACCACGCACAGTAATTGATCATCTCTGTCGTTTGAGCAACAAATATCACAAACTTCATTTTCAGTTAGTGAGTGACACAGACTACATTCATGAATATAAGAAGTTGCTTCATTCAACGCATGCGCTAAACCAATCGCTCCTTCTTTATTTTTCATGATTAAGTGTAACGCCATACGTTGAGCCGATTTCGGCCCAACACTTGGCAAGATTCGCAAGGCTTGTACAAGCTGATCAAAACGGTCGCTAAACACCTGCTAATCCTTAGAACAAACCTGACAGACCTGGAGGTAAGCCCATGCCTGAATTTGCTTCTTTCATTTTTGCCTCAGAAATCACTTCAGCTTGACGTGCAGCATCATTCATTGCAGCAGCAATCAAGTCTTCGATCATATCAGGATCATCTTGTAATAAATCTGGGCTAATTTCGATACGCTTTACCACGTTGCGGCAAGTCATCGTAACTTTAACTAAACCGCCACCTGCTTCTGCTTGAACTTCAGTTTGAGCAAGTTGTTCTTTTGCTTTTTTAACATTGCTTTCCATGTCTTTTTGCATGCGTTGAGCTTGTTGCATCAGCATATTAATATTCATAAAATTCTCCGAACAAAATCCTAATTTGGCAGCCATTGTAATCTAGGTTTAAAACAAAAACGATCCAAACCTAGCGCAATTGTTAAATAATGGCTTATATACTGGTTAATTGATTAAATTAAATCTAAACCATGCGAAAGATCACGAATAATATCATCAACGTCTTCCAAGCCCACAGACACACGAATTAAACCTTCGCGAATCCCTGCTGCTTCTTTGGCTTCAGGAGAAAGCTTACCGTGTGTCGTAGTTGCTGGATGGGTAATTGTAGACTTAGCATCACCTAAGTTACCTGTAATCGAAATAAATCTTGTATTATCGATCACTTTCCAAGCACCTTCACGTTCATTCTTAACTTCAAATGAAACAATGCCCCCAAATCCTGTTTGTTGTTTTGCAGCAAGCTCATGCCCAACATGATCTTTCAAGCCTGCAAAATAAACTTTTTCAACATTTGGATGTGCAACTAACCATTCAGCAATTTTCTGTGCGCTTTCTGAATGTGCTTTCATGCGTAAGCGCAAAGTTTCCAAACCTTTCAAAAATACCCATGCGTTAAATGGGCTCATTGAAGGGCCAGTAGTACGTACATAACCAAAAACTTCTTCAAGTAATTTATGGCTACCCACTACAGCACCACCCAGTGCACGACCCTGTCCATCTAAATATTTAGTTGCTGAATAAACCACTAAATCCGCACCAAACTTTAATGGTTGCTGTAACACAGGGGTACAGAAACTATTATCAATGGCTAACAATGCATCATGTGCATGAGCCAAGTCTGACAAAGCTTGAATATCTGCAACTTCAGCCAATGGATTTGATGGTGATTCAACAAATAATAATTTTGTTTCAGGTCGAATTGCATTTTTCCATGCATTTAAATCAGTCAAATCTACAAAAGTAACTGCGACATTGAATTTAGCAACGTATTTTTCAAACAACGACACTGTTGAGCCAAACACTGCACGTGAACAAATAACGTGATCACCAGCTTTAAGGAACGACATTGCCACAGCCATGATTGCAGCCATACCAGAACTGGTTGCAACAGCACGCTCTCCACCTTCCAATGCAGCTAAACGTTTCTCAAACATAGATACTGTTGGGTTGGTAAAGCGCGAGTAAATATTGCCTGGTTCAGCACCTGAAAACTTAGCCGCTGCTTCCGCAGCATTCTCATAAACAAAAGATGAAGTGAGGAAAATGGGTTCACCATGTTCACCTTCAAAACTACGTGTATGACCTGTGCGAAGGGCTAATGTATCAAGTTGGTATTCAATGTCGTCGTACTGGCTCATTTCAACTACTCAGTTCTAAAACTGCCTTTGTAAAATATTGCCAACATTTTGAGCGCGCTATGTATTTCAGGTCAAGGTATAATCTAAAATTATCACTTACACTTCGAGCATTCTGTACAAAAATGAGACAAAAAGCACTTATGGCACACATTATGACGAAGTTCGAAGAACGAAAATCGAAATTAAAAAATTTATCTACCCGCATTTTCAAGGGCGAGTCATTGGTGTTATCTCAAACTACGCCTTATGAAATTATTGCAGAACATAACCAAACGAAAGTTCGCTACTACGCTGCGACTGAAAGAAAATTTAAAGAACCACTGGTATTTGTTGCACCTTTAGCCATTAATATGGCGATTTATGATCTATATCCATACCGCTCATTAGTGAAATATTTTTCAGAGCAAGGTTTTGATGTTTATTTATTAGATTGGGGTAAACTTAATTATGACGATCGTTTTCTAAATTTCTTAAATTTCATTGATGAATCAATTCCCTACTGCATCGACAAAATTCGTGAACATTCTCAAAGTGAACAAATTTCACTGCACGGTTGGAGTATGGCTGGGATTTTCGTCCTACTTTATACTGCATTTAAACAACCCAACTATGTCAAAAATTTAATTGTATTAGGTAGCCCTATTGATAGCTATGCTTCTGGAGGTATTGGTAAACTGTATGAAAAGATCAATGCCCTGATCGCAAAAAGTCCTAAATTACAAAATACACTGTATAAAGGCGGGCTTCCAAAAAAATTAATTCATACACCAGGAATATTGAATTCTATTGGTTTTAAAGTGCTTGATCCTAAAGGTTGGTATCAAGGGCATAAACAATTACTTCTAAATCTCGATGATGAACAATTGCTACATGAACATGCAACACTTGGAAATTTCCTCAATCATATGATTGATTATCCGGGTGGAGTTAACCAAGATATGCTATTCAACGTTTGGCTACAGAATCCTTTAAAAAATGGCGCTATCCAACTGAGTCAGCATAAAATTGAGCTCGAAAAGATCGACTGTTCTTTGATGATTGGTGCAGGTAAAGGTGATCAAATGGTTACTGCTGATTCAGTTAAGCCATTAATCGAATTGACAAAGAGTACAGATGTCACGTTTACTCTTATTCCCGGAGGACATTTGGGTCTGATGTCGAGTCAAAAAAGTGCAGATGAATTTTGGCCGACTCTTGCTCAATGGTTAGCACAACGTTCGATAAAAATCTAAAATTTTAAAGGAATAGTATGAATACCACAGTTGCATTTATAGGTTTAGGCGCAATGGGTTACCGCATGGCGGCTCATTTACCCAAACATTTCGATACCGTTTACGTCTGGAATCGGAATTTTGATAAAGCCAAACAACATGCAACTGAATACCACACACAAGCTGTAGAATTACAACAAGCAGTGCAAGCGGATATTATTTTTTCTTGTTTACCAACCAGTCAAGATGTTGAAAATTTAATTAAAACTGTAGAGATAAAATCAGGTGCAATCTGGATTGATTGCACCAGTGGTGTTCCTGAATCAGCACGTAAACTTTCGCAACAACTTGCAGAAAAGAATGTGCAATTTTTAGATGCGCCTGTGAGTGGGCAAACCATCGGTGCAGAAAATGCAACATTAACCTTTATGGTGGGTGGTCAAAAAGCCACATTTGATCGGGCTTTAGCGGCTATGCAAGCGATGGGCAAACTGATTAAACATGTTGGAGATTCAGGTGCAGGATTTGCTGTAAAAGCGGTGAATAACATGATGATGGCTGTACATCTATGTGCCGCGGCTGAAGGGTTTACAACACTTAAAGCACACGGTGTAAATCTCAATGAGGCATTAGATTGCATCAATGCATCTAGTGGTAAAAGTGGTGTGACAGAAGCTGTTTTACCGCAACGTGTTTTTAATCGTAGCTTCCCTTTAACTTTTGCACTACCCTTACTAGCTAAAGATACGGGTATTGCCGTTGATTTAATTCGTGAAGCAAAGCTTTCAGCACCCCTGATTGGCTTAACACAAAGTTTAATTCAAACTGCAAATAGCTTAGCGGAACCTGATAGTGATTTCTCCACTGCAATAAAAATGTATGAATTATGGAATAAAATTACATTGGATTAATTTTTCGCCATTGAATAACCACAATCAATCCTTATAATCTAATGAAGTGACAAACTGATATGTCAAATTTGAGGTCTTCTCATGAATAAATATGTAATTGCAACATTTTCAGCCTTATCTATTTTTTTAGGTTCACAAGCTTTTGCCGATGATAATGTGCAAGAGTGTAAAAAACTACAAGATGATTACAACGTCATCTATGCTTCAAAAGGCTTTTGTTTTAAAGATCCTGAAGCGAAAGCGAAATATGGCAATGATAATTGCTTTACTAGCAAGCCTAAATTTTCTGAAAAAGAACAACAACGCCTTGATTTAATTAAAGAGCGTCAGAAACAACTTAATTGTAAATAACAGTCTTTGCTAATTTAAGGAAATAATCATGGCTTATGATGATCAGAACATTTTTGCACGAATTTTGCGTGGCGAACTACCTGCAATAAAAGTGTATGAAGATGATCAAGTTCTTGCATTTATGGATATCATGCCTCAAGCCGACGGTCACACGCTGGTTATTCCTAAAAGCCCAGCACTCACCTTACTAGACCTTGATCCAGATGTTGCGGCCTATACGATTAAAGTTGTTCAGAAAATTGCACAAGCAATTGAAAAAGCTTTAGATGTTCAAGGTATTGTTTTAATGCAACTTTCAGGCGCATCAGCAGGTCAGACTGTGCCACATGTTCACTTTCATCTTATCCCTACTTCAGTACATGAATTGGGACGTCATGCAGCTCAAATGGGTGATCAAGACAAAATTAAAGCTTTTGCTGAACAAATTAAATCAGCACTGGCTTAAATTAAAACCTTTAAAATCACTGAGGCTTTTATAGCCTCATTTTTTATTTAAAAAATATAACAATCAAGTCACGTCATTAAACTGTCATTTATTCTTCACCAACATGTAACAAAATTTGCTGATACTGCATGCAAGTTAGTAAGCAATGAATATTTCAATACTTACTGAATAAAAAAAGCAACGGCAAATGCCTATTGAACATGTTTTGGAGAAATCTCAATGAAAAAAGTGCTACTCGCTGCAGCAATCGCCACTATTAGTTTAAACGCAGCTCAAGCAGCGCCTACATTGTACGGTAAACTCAATGTATCTTTAAACCAAGTAGATAATGTAACCGCTGCTGGTAATAATGAAACTCAATTAAATTCAAACGCTTCTCGTATTGGGGTGAAAGGCGAAGAAAAATTAACAGATAATGTTGGCGTTGTTTACTTAGCTGAATTTGGTTTTGCAACAGATGGGGCTGGTTCTGATGCAGAATGGAGCGCACGTAACCGCTACTTAGGACTTAAATTTAATAACGTTGGTACACTAAAAGCAGGTAAATACGACTCGTATTTCAAAACATCTGCTGGAAAATATCAAGATATTTTCAACGATGACACAAATCTTGATATCACTAAAACCATGTATGGTGAAGAACGTTTAAATAACGTTATCGGTTTTGAAACTGATAAAAACTTATTGATCCCTGGTTTACAATTCAACTTCCAAGCTCAAACTGGTGAATCAAGCAGTACAGACCCTAAAACGGGCGAAACTGGTGATGATAATAAACGTGATAGCCTTGATTCATTTTCAACTTCAATCACTTATGAAAACAAAGATATCGGCTTAGCAACAGGTATTGCAGGTAACTTTGGCGTGCAAGGTGCTTATAATGCGCTTGATGGTAAAAAATACTACTCAGATGCAATTCGTGTGACTGGATCTATAGACCTTACACAAATTGGCGCAGATGGTCTTGTATTCGGTGCGTTATATCAACAAGCTGAACCTACAGATGATGTTGTTGCTTACAACGATTTAAAAGAAAAAGCATGGGTAGTTTCTGGTACATATAGTATTCCAAGCACACCATGGGCTTTAAAGGCACAATATCAGTCAGCTAAAACAGAATGGACAAACAATGATCGCAAGATTGATCAATATGGTCTTGGCGTAGATTACAACTTCAATAAACAAGCACGTTTTTACGGTGTAGTCGCTCAACAAAAACGTGACTGGTATGTAGACAATGACAAGAAAACAGTTTTTGGCTTAGGTATGGAATATAATTTCTAAACCAAAGTTTTAAATCAATAAAACTGCTTTTAGAATAAACCGAGTTAATCATTAACTCGGTTTATTCTTTTGAGAAACTTTAAACACATTTCTAGAAT
>Ga0209023_10002011_pt1 | contig 26244 bp, 24 predicted proteins | sample LakOneMetagenome_FD_187468 | JGI IMG/M metagenome (GOLD analysis project Ga0209023, IMG submission 187468) | Freshwater and sediment microbial communities from Lake Erie, Canada (SPAdes) (version 2) | ecosystem: Environmental > Aquatic > Freshwater > Lentic | place: Lake Erie, Canada...
CAGCAGGGGTCCCGGGTGGCGGAGACGGTGGGATTCGAACCCACGGTGACCTTGCGACCACAACGGTTTTCGAGACCGTCCCATTCGTCCGCTCTGGCACGTCTCCGGATGCGACGTTAGCGGCGCCACCACCTCGTCAGCACAACCGGAAGCTGCAGGGGTGCTGATGAGACGCTGTGTGTGCACCGCTCGGGCGTTGTGCGTGCACCGGTTCGGTAGCGCTCTCCGGACACCGCTTGGCTGGTCGGCTCAGCGGCACGCTCAGCGGCGAGCGGCGAAGAACTCCTGCAGCAGCCCCGCGGATTCCTCGCGCTGCACGCCGGTCCGCACGGGGAACTCGTGGTTCAGTCGAGGGTCCTGACCCAGGTGGTACAGCGTGCCGAGCGACCCGGAGTCGCTGCTCTCCGCGCCGATGACGACGCCGCCGATGCGAGTCGCCCACAGCGCACCGGCGCACATCGGGCACGGCTCCAGGGTGACGACCATGACGCAGTCGTCCAGACGCCAGCGATCGAGCACGGCACACGCGTCGCGCAGCGCGAGCACCTCGGCGTGAGCGGTGCCGTCGTGGGCCAGCTCCCGTTCGTTGTGCCGACGGGTCAGCACCCGGGGTTCGGCAAGTGGCTCGCCGGTGTCGTCGAGGACCTGGACGATGACCGCTCCGATCGGCACGTCGCCATGCGCCGGTGCTGCTCCGGCCTCGTCGAGGGCCAGAGCCATCCACGCGTCGTGTGCCGGCGACGAGGGGAGCTCGGGTGGTCGGTCGGTCCGGTCGACGCTCATCGGGCCGGACCGTAGCGGGGCACGGCCATCGCGGTCGCACGCAGGCCGTCGAACTTGTACGTGTGGGACCGCTCAGGGGTCGGTGGCGTACAAGTTCGACGGGGTGCGGGTTGCTGGCTTGGAACTTGTACGTGACGGACCGCTCTGAGGTCGGTGACGTACAAGTTCGCAGGGGTGCGAGACCGGCTCGTGGTCGCCCCGGACGCGAGACGACCTGTGTCCTCAGGAGGCGGCCAGGCGATCTGCGGCACACCGAGGGTTCCGCTGAGAGCTGCTGCCTTCCGGCCCTGACCCGATTCACGGGCCTCGGTCGCACAGGACCCGGCCGCCACCTGAGGACACAGGTGCTCCGCACAGGCTATCGTCCCGCCCCGGAGACGTGCGAGAGCGGCCGAATCGGCACGCTTGGAAAGCGTGTGTGGGGAAACTCACCGTGGGTTCGAATCCCACCGTCTCCGCCACCGGGCGGCGGGCCCGGCCCGACGGAACCGCGATCGCGGCGACGTCAGGCCCGGCCCGAGCCCACCTCACTTTGTGGCGCTCGGCCGCCGCACGGGCATCGCACGCGGTCGGCTCGGGACTGTCGCACCGGCATCGGTAGGATCCGCTCGTGGCCCACCAGTCCCTCTACCGTCGTTATCGACCCCGGCGTTTCGGCGAGGTCCGCGGCCAGGACCACGTGGTCCGGGCGTTGCAGAACGCCGTGCGCACCAACACCCAGGGTCACGCGTACCTGTTCTCGGGTCCGCGTGGGACGGGCAAGACCTCGACCGCTCGCATCCTCGCCAAGGCGCTCAACTGCGAAGACCTGCGTGACGGCGAACCGTGCTGCGAGTGCTCGGCCTGCCTGGAGATGGAGGCGGGGCGCAGCTTCGACCTGTTCGAGCTCGACGCCGCTTCCAACAACGGTGTCGACAACATCCGAGAGCTGGTCGAACGGGCGGCGGTCGGCTCACCCGGGCGCACCAAGGTGTACATCCTCGACGAGGTCCACATGCTCACCCCGGCGGCGTCGAACGCGCTGCTGAAGACCCTCGAAGAGCCGCCCGAGCACGTCGTGTTCGTCCTCGCCACCACCGACCCGCAGAAGGTGCTGCCGACCATCCGCAGTCGCACGCAGCACTACGAGTTCCAGCTGCTGTCGGCCAAGGAGCTCTCCGACTACGTCCACTGGATCGCCCAGGACGCTCCGCTCGATCTGGCCGAAGAGTCCGTCGCCTACGTCGTGCGCCAGGGCAAGGGTTCGGCCCGTGACACCCTCTCCGCACTCGATCAGGTCGTGGCCGCCGGGGGCGTCATCACGCGCGAGGCGCCGGTCGACCGACTGCTGCGAGCCCTCGCCGACCACGACAGCGGCGCCGCGGTCCTCGCCGTCTCCGACGCGCTCGCCCAGGGTCACGACCCCCGCGTGTTGGCCGACGGCTTGCTCAACGAGCTTCGCGACACGTTCCTGCTGTCGCTCGGGGTGGAGCTCCCGCACCTCGTCGACGCGGATGCGCAGCGGCTGGGCGAGTGGGCCACCACGTTGGGAACGCCTGCGCTGACCCGGGCGATGGAAGCCGTCGGCGCCGCGATGGTCGACATGCGTCAAGCCGCCGACCCGCGGGTGCCCCTCGACGTCGCCCTCGTGCGGTTGTGCACGGGTGCGGGTGCTGCGGCCGGAGCATCGTCATCAGCCAGCGCGTCGGCACCAAGCAACCCGGCCGCAGATGATTCGGTCGTCGCCCAGCTGGTCCGCCGCATCGACGCGCTGGAACGAGCGTTGGCCGACGGTGCGTCGAGCGCTGCGTCGAACGGTGGAGCTCCCGCTCGTCGGCCCGCTGCGGAAGCGGCTGCACCGGCGGCCCCTGCGCGACAGCGCCCAGAGCCCGTCGAACAGCCTGGCCCGGCACCGGACCCGTCCGCTTCGGCTCCGGCCGACGGTGCCTCAGCCGGGTCCGCAACGACCGTGTCCGTATCGACCAGCGCCACGGGTGCCGACGGCCCGTCGCGTGCTCGTGCAGCGCTCGGCGCAGTGCGTGCCGGCAAAGGCGAAGCCGCCACACGGCCTGCCGCCGAGCAACCTGCGGCGCGCAACGCCCCCGCAGCACCAGGCCCTCCGCCGGCGTCTCCTGCGCCGAGGTCGCCGTCGCCATCGACGCAGGCAGCGGACCCGACACCTGCCGCCCCGCCCGCTTCGGCACCGCCTGCGCCGGTTGCAGCCGAGCCCACGGGCCCCGCTCCTGACGCCGCGTCCGCTCCTGCGCCGGCTTCCGGCGCGGGTGGGACCGGGCCCGACCCGTCGGCACTCACCTCTGCGATGGCTGACGTCGTCCTGCCACAGCTCAAGGGCCTGGCACGAGCGATCTTCAGCGGCGGGAAGTTCGTCGCCGTCACCGACGCGGGTGCCGTGTTCACCATGGAGAACGCCGCGACGATCGAGCGGGCGGAGCGGTTCCGGACCGACGTCCAGGGTGCGCTGTCGTCCCACTTCGGCGTGCCGGTCACCCTGGTGCTCGTCGACGGCACCGACCGCAACGCGGTGGAACAGGCGACCGCCGGAGCTCGCACCTCGCCGGGCCCCTCAGCGCCTGGTGCGGCAGTCGGCCGGTCAGTCGAGCCATCACCGGATCCGACGGCTCCCTCTGGAGCGGACCGCAGCGTGGATGCGTCGCCCGCATCGTCTCCTGCACCATCGTTGAGCTCGGAACCAGCCCAGCGGACGCCTCGCCAGCCGACGCAGTCGGAGCAGTCTCAGCCCAGCCGCGACCTCCGCGATGATCTCGCGGCCGGTGCGGATGACACGCCCGACGACGACGAGTCGTCCATCATCGACGTGCACGCCCTGGAAGACGCAGATGTGGCCGCCACAGGTGTGGAGAAGTTGACCAAGGCGTTCCCCGGTGCCGTCCTCGTCGACGGTGCCGAGGGTTCGTCGTGACACCCCCCGTCCCGAGGAACCAGCCATGACCGGTGACCAGCACCACCAGCACGACCAACATCACAGCGATGAACGCCACGGCGACGACGGTGGGCTGGTCCCGGCCGACGACGTGATCGAGGCCGAAGTCGTCGACGACGAAGCTGGCCTCGGCATGGACCTCGGTGGCTTGGGGTTGGGCGGCATGGACATGGGTGCGATGTTGCAGATGGCGCAGGACATGGGTCAGCGCATGCAGGAAGCGCAAGAAGAGCTGGTCGCCACCGAGGTCGAAGGCTCGGCTGGTGGCGGCGTCGTCACCGTCACCCTCAACGGTCACCTGCACCTCGTCGGCGTCCACATCGACCCGTCCGCCGTCGACCTCGAGGACCTCTCGATGCTCGAAGACCTGATCGTCGCGGCGTGGTCCGATGCCAGAGACGGCGTGGCCCAGGTGCAGGCCCAGTCCGACCCCATGGGTGGGCTCGGCGGGATGGGTGGGCTCGGCGGGCTCGGCGGACTGCTGGGAGGCTGAGTGGGCACCGCGTACGCCAACTCCGTCCAGGACCTGATCGACGCGCTCGGACGCCTGCCCGGCATCGGCCCCAAGTCGGCGCAGCGCATCGCGTTCCACCTGCTCAAGGTCGACGCCGAAGAGGCCAACCGGCTCGCCCGAGTGATCGTCGAGGCCAAGCAGCGGGTCGGCTTCTGCTCCCGGTGCTTCAACCTGGCCGAGGGTGACCTGTGCCCGATCTGCGCGGACGAGCGCCGTGACGCCCACGTGATCTGCGTCGTGGAGGAGCCTCGCGACGTCGTCGCCATCGAACGAACCCGGGAGTTCAAGGGCCGCTATCACGTGCTGCAGGGAGCGATCGACCACTTGCAGGGCGTCGGTCCCGACCAGCTCAAGATCCGTGAGCTGCTCGCCCGCATCGGCGACGAAGGCGTCACCGAGGTCATCCTCTGCACCAACCCGAACATCGAAGGCGAAGCCACGGCGCTCTACCTCTCCCGTGTGCTCACGATGCCGGGGCTGACGGTGAGTCGCATCGCGAGCGGCCTGCCCGTCGGCGGGGACCTGGAGTATGCCGACGAGCTCACTCTGGGCCGGGCGCTCGAAGGCCGTCGCGTCGTCGAGTCCCCCACCGCCACGACCTGAACGACCGACCTGAGCAGCGGCCCCAGCCGCGAGCCCGCTCCCTCGATGCGCACCTCTGGGCTGAACGCGTCGATCGTTCTTCCCCCAAAACCGCCACTGCTTCCCCCAGGTGGTGAGCCCTGGGGGAAGCAGTGGAGAAGAACTGGGTGCTGTGGCGACGGTTCGTCGTCAGATGACGAGAACCACTGCCGAAGCGGGAAGCGTCAGATGGTCTCGAGCAGCAGGGCATCGCCCTGGCCGCCGCCACCGCACAACGCGGCGGCGCCGATGCCGCCACCGCGACGCTTCAGCTCGTTGAGCACGTGCAACGCGACGCGGGTGCCGGACATGCCGATCGGGTGGCCCAGCGCGATCGCGCCGCCGTTGACGTTCGTGACCTCGTCGGTGATGCCGAGGTCGGCCATCGACGCAACGCCGACTGCGGCGAACGCTTCGTTGAGCTCGAACAGGTCGACGTCAGCGACCGTCTTGCCGGCGCGCTCCAGCGCCTGCTTGATCGATCGGGACGGCTGGGTGAGCAGGGAGGCGTCAGGACCGGCGACCTCGCCGAAGCTGAGGATCCGACCGAGCGGGGCGCCGCCGATGCGCTCGGCTGCGGCTGCCGACGCAACGACCACCGCGGCGCCGCCGTCGGAGATCTGCGACGCGTTGCCGGCGGTGATGTTGCCGGCCTTGTCGAACGCGGGGCGCAGCGCGCCGAGCGAGTCGAGCGTGGTCTCGGCGCGGACGCCTTCGTCCTCGGAGAAGACGACAGGGTCACCCTTCCGCTGCGGGATGGACACCGAGACGATTTCGTCGTCGAACAGGCCGTCCTTCTGGGCCTTGGCCGCACGCTCGTGCGATTTGGCGGCGAGCTCGTCCTGCGCCTCGCGGGAGATCCCGGCGGTGGCCGCGTACTTCTCGGTGCCGGCGCCCATGGCGACCTGGTCGATCGCGCAGAAGAGACCGTCGTACATCATCGAGTCGATGACCTTCTTGTCGCCCATGCGCATGCCGGAGCGAGCGTCAGGCAGCAGGTACGGGGCGTTCGTCATGGACTCCATGCCGCCGGCGACGACGACGTCGGCCAGGCCGGCCTGGATCATCAGGTCGGCGAGCATGATCGAGTGGATGCCTGACAGGCAGACCTTGTTGACCGTGGTCGACGGGACATCCATGGGGATGCCGCCGGCGACGGCGGCCTGGCGTGCGGTCATCTGACCGGCGCCGGCGAGCAGCACCTGGCCCATGAAGACGTAGTCGACGTCGGAACCGGCGATGCCGGCACGCTCCAACGCGGCCTTGATGGCGAGGCCACCGAGGTCGGTGCCCTTGAAGCTGGCGAGCGAGCCAGCGAGCTTGCCGATGGGGGTACGGGCCCCCGAGAGAATCACCGAACCAGGCATGTGCACTCCAGAGCATCCGGGGAGCCCCGCGGGCCCCCTCCTGCGGTCCGGCGATGCTACCCGTCGGTCGTCTGCGGCTCCCACTCGCTGGCGTCCTGCCACTCCTCCAAGGTGATCGAATACAGGACGTGACGCACCAGGTGCGGAGCGAGCACAGGATCGACCCGAGGGTTGTCGAAGTCCCGCTCTGGTCGGTGTGTCATGCCGATCTTGTCCATCACACGACGGCTCCGAGCGTTGTGCGGGACCGTGAAGCTGATCACCTCGTCCAGCCCGAGGGTCTCGAAGCCGACTCGCAGCGCGGCCCTTGCCGCCTCGGGGGCGAATCCGTGACCCCACGCCGAGTGCGCGACGCGCCAGCCGACCTCGATGGCACCGGGTGCGACGTGATCTGCCGGGTTGAGGCCGGCCTCTCCGACGAACCCGGGCACTGGACCGGCGGATCCCGATGCGGCACCCCGCACGTCGGTCGTGTCGACGAGGCCGATCGCCCACGGCCCCCAACCTCGCTCCTCCCATCCCGACTCGATGGCGTCGACGAAGTGGTCTGACTGCTCGCGGGTCATCACCGACGGGAACAGCTCCATGACCGCTGGGTCAGCGTTGAGCGACGCGAACGGTGCTCGATCGGCGTCGGTGAAGCGCCGCAACAGCAGTCGCTCGGTTCGGACGTGCGACGGGTCGGCGTGCAGCCGTCGGTATGGATTGCTCACGTGGCCGACCATAGGCAGCGATGTCGGTTCCGACCCTGCCGATTCCGGTGCGGGCTGCGCGGGACGAGTGCGGGCGAAGTGCCGGACCGAGCGCTCGGACGGGTGCTCGGACGGGCGCGCGAGGTGACCGACGGGTAACTTGCGCGCTCATGCAGGAGATCCTCGAGGCAATCCAGTCCAACGCGTCCGGCGACGACATCGCCAACCTCCCGATCCCCGAGTCGACCCGGGCCGCACACGTGCTGCGCTCCGAGTCCGACATGTGGGAGGGCGTGGAGTCCTGGGACAAGGACCCGCGCAAGAGCCTTCACGTCGGTGATCTGCCACTTCCCGAGATCGCCCCCGACGAGGTCGTCATCGCGGTGATGGCCAGCTCGATCAACTTCAACACCGTCTGGACCTCGATCTTCGAGCCGCTGCCGACGTTCGGCTTCCTCGATCGCCTGGGCAAGGAGTCGATCTGGGGCGCGCGCCATGCGCAGGACTTCCACATCGTCGGCTCGGACGCGTCGGGCGTCGTGCTGCGAACCGGTTCCGCGGTGCGCAACTGGAAGCCGGGTGACCGCATCGTGGCGCACTGCAACCACGTCGACGACCAGGACCCGTCCGCGCACAACGACTCGATGCTCGCGGCCAATCAGCGCATCTGGGGCTTCGAGACGAACTACGGCGGCCTCGCCGACCTGTCGGTGGTCAAGGCCAACCAGCTGATGCCCAAGCCGGCGCACCTCACGTGGGAGGAGTCGGCGGTCAACGGCCTGTGCGCCTCGACCAGCTACCGCATGCTCGTCGGCGACCACGCCGGCCGGATGAAGCAGGGCGACAACGTCTTCATCTGGGGTGCCACCGGTGGCATCGGCGCATACGCCACCCAGCTCGTCCTCAACGGCGGCGGCACCCCGATCGGCGTCGTCTCGTCCGAATCGCGTGTGAAGCTGCTCAACGCCATGGGTTGCGATGCCGTCATCGACCGCCGCGCCGAGGGCTACAAGTTCTGGTCCGACGAGGTCACCCAGGACGAGTCCGAGTGGCGCCGTCTGGGCAAGAAGGTCCGTTCGCTGGTCGGTGAGGATCCCGACATCGTCTTCGAGCACCCCGGTCGCTCGACGATGGGAGCGTCGGTGTTCATCACCAAGAAGGGCGGCAAGATCGTCACCTGCGCGGCGACCTCGGGCTACATGATCGAGTACGACAACCGTCACCTGTGGATGAAGCTGAAGAGCATCATCAGCTCGCACTTCGCGAACTACCAGGAGGCGTGGGACATGAACCGCCTGATCGACAAGGGCGCCATCCAGCCGGTGATGAGCGAGGTCTTCCCGCTCACCGACGTCGGCGCTGCGGCGCTCAAGGTCCACCACAACGAGGCCGAGGGCAAGATCGGCGTGCTGTGCATGGCCCCCGAGGCCGGCTTGGGCGTCACGGACCCGGCCAAGCGCGAAGCGATCGGCGAGGACAAGATCACCCTCTACCAGCGTCACGCTCGCGGCGAGCTCTGAGAAGATCGGGTCGGCCCGCTCGGGGCCGACCCGATTCGAACCGGCGTCGAACCGGCATCAGTGTCGAACAGAAGGTGAGGGGGAACCGGAATGGCTCATGAAGTCCGCGGTGTGGTGGCCAGGGCAGTCGGCCAACCCGTCTCCATCGAGACGATCATCGTCCCCGATCCCGGCCCGGGCGAAGCGCTCGTGCGAGTTCAGGCGTGCGGCGTGTGCCACACCGACCTGCACTACCGGGAGGGCGGCATCAACGACGAGTTCCCGTTCCTGCTCGGACACGAGGCAGCGGGCGTCGTCGAGGCGGTCGGCGACGGTGTCACGAACGTCGTGCCGGGCGACTTCGTCGTCCTCAACTGGCGCGCGGTGTGCGGCGAGTGCCGGGCGTGTCGCAAGGCGAAGCCCTGGTACTGCTTCAACACCCACAACGCCACGCAGAAGATGACGCTGGCCGACGGCACCGAGCTGAGCCCGGCGCTCGGCATCGGAGCGTTCGCAGAGAAGACGCTGGTCGCCGCCGGTCAGTGCACCAAGGTCGATCCCGCGGCGGAACCAGAGGTCGCCGGCCTGTTGGGCTGCGGCGTGATGGCCGGCATCGGTGCCGCCATGAACACCGGTGGCGTCACCCGGGGCGATTCGGTCGCGGTGTTCGGCTGCGGCGGTGTGGGCGACGCGGCGATCGAGGGTGCTCGGGTTGCCGGGGCGACCACGATCATCGCGGTCGACATCGACGACCGGAAGCTGGACCAGGCCAGGCAGTTCGGAGCGACTCACACCGTCAACTCGGCCACCGAGGATCCGGTCGAGGCGATCCGTGCTGCGACCGGAGGGTTCGGCGCGGACGTGGTGATCGAGGCGATCGGCTTGCCGCAGACCTACGAGCAGGCGTTCTACGCCCGCGACCTTGCCGGCACCGTCGTACTCGTCGGCGTGCCGCGCCCCGACATGTCGATCGGGTTGCCGTTCATCGAGGTGTTCGGCCGGGGCGGATCGCTCAAGTCGTCCTGGTACGGCGACTGCTTGCCCGAACGGGACTTCCCGATGCTGATCGACCTTTACCTCCAGGGTCGGCTGAACCTGAAGGGGTTCGTGTCGGAGACGATCTCGCTCGACGGCGTCGAGGAGGCGTTCCACAAGATGGAGCGCGGCGAGGTCCTGCGTTCCGTCGTCGTCCTCTGAACTGCCGAGTGGACTGAACTGCCGAGCGGACTGAACTGGCGACCGGCCCGGTCTGACAGATCAGGTCGGGTGCGGGCCGGCGAACCAGCCGGACGGCGCCAGGTCGCTGCCCAGCCGATCGGCGTACTGGTCGAAGAAGACCCGGGACACCAGCTCCCGGCGGCTGCGGACGTCGGCCTTGTCGAAGATCGCCTTCAGGTGGTCCTGCACCGTGTAGCGCGACATGTGCAGCGCGGTGGCGATCTCTTTGGTGCCTTCGCCCTGGAGCACGAGCTGCACGACGTCGCGTTCGCGGGCGGTGAGCCCGAACGCGGCCACGACGAGCGGCACGATCTCCGGCGGGCGGGCCTCTTCGATCGTGATGACGACGTCGCCGCCCGACGTCGACCCGTCCGCTCCCATGGCGGTGAGCGGCGATGCGTGAAGGACCAGCCAACGGCCGTCGCCCATGCGGACACGGGCCCTCGGCGGCGTGGCCGTCGTTCCCGAGGCGTAGCGGCGGGCCCCAGCGACGAGCGAGCCGAGGATCCCTGACGCAGTCGACTGGTGCCGGCCCGGCGACAGGAGCGACAGGACCGACTCGGCGCCGCTGCTCATCTGGTTGAGCTGGTCATCGGTGCCGACCACGAGCACCGTGGGACCGTGCACCGAGTACGACGTCGTGGGCCCGACGTGGCGGGCGAGCATCCCGGTCCGCAGACCGGCCGCGTACGCCGTCGACAACGACGACATGAAGTCGACCTCGGCGCTGCTGAACGGGTCGTCGTCGCTGCCCCGGAAGATCGCCATGCCGCCCCACGCCCGGTCGTCGGTCACGCCGACGACGCGGAGCTCGTCGGCGTAGCCGTAGTGGGGAGCGATGAGCTGCTCGATGCGTTGGATCGACGACGCGGCGCCGCCGGTCAGCTCGTCGGCCCCGGCAGCGGGCAGCTCGGAGCGCAGCAGCGACGCGAACGTCGTGTCGTCGTCGACGCCGTACTCGATCAGTCCCCACAGGTGGTCCTGTTCGTCGCGGCCGGAGAGGTCGCCGTACTTGAACGTGCTCGTCAGCAGGTTCGTGGCCGGGTCCAACGTGCCCATGCAGGTCGCGACGTGCGGCACGGCCCGCTGGACCGACTCGGCGACCTCGGCCATGAACGTGGCGACGTCGAGCCCGGCGCGCGACAGCACGTCGATGTCGCTGCGGACGCGGTCGAAGGTCAGCGAGGTGGCCACGTCTCCATGATCGCCTCGTTGCGTCGGTGCATCCACCCCACAGTTGTGGGGGGTGGGAGCGCACTGCGATGCGGCCCGCAGATCCATTGCGCCACGGGATGTCGACGCTGCCGGGGATTCCTCACGCTGGGGACATGCACGACACCACCAACTCCACCACCGACCAACCGGCGATTCCGCAGTCTGGCCCGCAATCTGGCCCGCAGTCTGGCCCGCCCAAGCCCCGACACCTCCCCGTCGAGATCGCTCCGGAGACGTTCGTCATCACCGACACCGTCGGCGAAGGCGTCGAACCCGTCACCGTCCACATGAACTCGATGGTGATCAGAGGTGAGCAGCCGATCGTCGTCGACACCGGCGTGCCCGCCAACCGGGAGCGCTTCCTGGAAGACCTGTTCAGCCTCGTGGACCCGCAGGACCTCCGGTGGGTGTTCCTCTCCCACGACGACGTCGATCACTACGGCAACGTCGACGCGGTCATGGACGCGTGCCCGAACGCGACGCTCGTGACGTCCTGGTTCATGTCGCAGCGCCTCGTCGACGAGTTGCACGTCGCGCCGACCCGCTGGCGGTGGCTCACCGACGGCGAGGCGCTCGACGTCGGTGACCGGGTGCTCACCGCGCTCCGGCCGCCGCTGTACGACTCGCCGACGACCCGTGGGCTGTTCGACCACTCGACCGGCGTCTACTGGGCATCGGACTGCTTCGCTGCCGCGGTGCCGAAGGGCACGTCGTTCGTCGAGGAACTGGACAGGGACGTGTGGAGCAACGGCTTCACGGCGTTCAACGTGATGAACAGCCCCTGGGTGTCGCTCGTGGACCGCGACCGTTGGGCAGTCGAGTGCCGCCGGCTGTCTGACCTCCCGGTCGCCGCGATCGCGAGCACGCACGGGCCGACGATCGAAGCGAGCGACCTGAGCTGGGCGTTCGAGCTGCTGCGTCAGATGCCCGATGCGGTCGCTCCACCGCAGCCGGACCAGGCGGTGCTCGACGGCATCGTGGCCGCGATGGCGCAGGCGGGCATCGGGGCTTGATCGGGCCAGTAGCGTCGATGCCGTTGAGGCCCTCGCGGAGCGCCGCGGCTTCACCCTGAGAGGGTGACGCCGCGGCACGAGGGGTTCAGCACCATCACACTGAACCCACCCAAGGAGAACCCCCTGTGCCTGACCTGATCGCCATCGGCTACGACGACACCACCACCGCGCTCTCCGCGATGGACGAGGTCGGCGTGCTCGCGTCCGAGCTGGTCATCCAGCCCGACGCGGTCGCCGCCATCGTCCGTGGCGCCGATGGCAAGTTCAAGACCATCACGAACCAGCACGAGGTCGGTGCCGGCGCCACCTGGGGCATGTTCTGGGGCCTGTTGTTCGGCATCTTGTTCTTCGTGCCGATCTTCGGCATGGTCGCCGGCGCCGCCTTCGGCGCGCTGGGCGGCAAGCTCGCGAAGGGATCGATCGACAAGGACTTCCAGGACCAGGTGCGCGCTGCGCTCCAGCCCGGCACGTCCGCGTTGTTCATGATCGTGGAGCAGATGACCACCGACAAGGCGCTCGCCGGCCTGTCCCAGTTCGGCGGCAACGTCATCAAGACGTCGCTGTCGGCCGAGGCCGAGGCAGAGATCCAGGCGCATCTGCACGGCGACGCCTGAGTCGACTCGACCCAGCCGTGACCGGCCGTCGCGCCCCCGGGTGCGGCGGTCGGACCGCGTCCGGGCTCATGGTCGACTTCGAGCGCACTACCGTGACCGGCGCAGCCTTCTTCACCCGCAATGGGTGACGATGGCCGCACGGATCGGACCCACGATGGTTGGGTACGTCAGCGCGACGACGCGCCAGAACAGGAGCACCACCGACATGAGTGACATCGCCGCACACGGACCCATCGACTTCGTGCTGCTGGAGTTCCCCGGCGACATCCCGCTGACCGAGTGCGCAGCCGAGCTTGCCGCCATCCTCGACACCGGCGCGGTCGCGCTGTACGACCTCGTAGCGGTCCGAAAGGAAGCCGATGGGAGCTTCTCCGGGCTGGAGCTCGACGAGCTCGATGGCTCGTTCTCGGTCTTCTCCGGCGCCCGGTCAGGCTTGCTCGGCGACGAGGACATCTCGCAGGCCGCCGAGGCCATGACCCCGGGGACGATCGCGGTGCTCTTCGTCTACGAGAACACCTGGGCCGCCAACTTCGTCAGTGCCGTGTACCGCGCCGGCGGCGAGATGATCGCTTCCGCTCGCATCCCCGCAGCGGACGTCATCGAGGCACTCGAAGCACTCGAATCCTGAGCATCGGCGGGCAGAGCCCGCTTCGCTCGACCACCCAGAACCACGAGCCAGAACGACTGATCAGAGGAGCACACCATGCCAGGACTGTTGAGGGGCGTTGCCCGCACCGCTGCCATCGCCGGCACCGCCACCGCGGTGAGCGGCCGAGTTCAGCGTCGTCAGGCGGAGAAGTACGCCGACCGCGACGCCAACATCTACGCCCAGCGTGAACAGGCGTACCAGGCGCAGACCGCTCCGCAGCAGGCGCCGGCTGCACCGGCTCCCGCTCCGGCGGCGTCGGCCGACGACACGCTCACCCAGCTCCAGAAGCTCGGTGAGCTCAAGGCGCAGGGCATCCTGACCGACGCCGAGTTCGAGGCGCAGAAGGCCAAGATCCTGGCGGGCTGACCCTCCAGGGCTGATCGAACTGGATCGACCGATCACGCGGCCGCTTCGCCCTGCCTCATGGCAGCGCGGGGCGGCCGTTGTCGCACCACGTTGCGTTCCGGCCGCTCAGACTGGCGCCTGGAGCTCCAGACGAGGATCGTGCACCGAGGGCTGACGGTCCCACAGGTCTGCGAGGAGGTCGTCGCGCAGCGCCCGGACCGCCGGGTCGTCCCACCGGTTGACCCGCTGCAGCGGGTCGTCGGCCAGCGAGTACAGCTCGCCTTCGGTCCCGTCGTGGACGTAACCGGGAAGGTATGCGGTGCACACCCAGTCGTCTCGGGCGATCGTGCGGACGTACACCGCCACGCCGTTCAGCTCGCTGTCCCAGGCCGTCAGCTGCGCGTCGATGCCCCGACCGGCGGCGTCTGCGTCGTCGATCGGCAACGCGTGACCCTGCATCCACTCCTGCGGGCCGACCCCGCCGATGGTCGCGAACGTCGGCGCCAGGTCGATCAACCCGACGGGAGCGGTCACCGTCGCGGGCGTCACCGCCGCTGCCGGGGCGGGACGCCAGATCAGCGGCAGACGCATCAAGCCGTCGACGTGGTACGGCCCCTTGAACATCAGGCCGAAGTCGCCTTGCAGCTCACCGTGGTCGGTGGTGAACACCACATCGAGGTCGTCCGACCAACCCTTGGCGTCGATGGCGGCGAGCACGCGTGCGATCGCTTCGTCGATGAGCTCCACCTCGACGGCGTTGACGGCGTTGATCTCCCGGACCTGATCCGGGGTCAACGTGGCGGGGACCCAGTGCGCCGGTGCCTCGTAGTTGGAGACGAGCTCGCCGTCGTACCACATGCGCCAGTGGCGAGGCTTGGCGTCGAGCAGCGCTTCGCGTTCCAACGCGGACTGGGGGTAGCCCGCGGGCAGGTCGACGTCGCGCCACGGGACGCGGTGCAACTCGGACGCCGGCGGGTCCCACGGGTGGTGAGGGTCAGGGAAGCTCATCCAGCAGAAGAAGTCGTCGTCGGCTCCGAGGCCGTCGAGCCATGAGATCGTGCGGTCCGCCACCCAGTCGGTGTGGTACCAGTCGCGTTCGATCGGGTTGTGCTTGACCTGGGGAGCGCCGGTGTCACCGAAGCCCTCGGCGTTCACCTCGAGGTCCGAGTCGAGCACGGCGTAGTAGTCGCCCGCGGCGCCGGGGTGCTCGGCGCCGAGCCACTGCGCATAGTGGAGCCAGCCGGCGGCGCCGTGGGTGGCGAACTCCAGGTGGTCGAACCCTCGGTGAGGCCCGGTGCCACCGCCGAACTGGCGCTCCTGGATCGTCTCCTGGTGCAACGACGACAGCCTGTTCTCGTTGAAGCGCAGGAACGGATCGAGGAACGGCTCGAAGTGCGCCTTGCCGATCAGCGCGGTGCGGTAGCCGGCCTGGTCGTGCAGGAGCGCGGCGACCGATGGCGCATCGACGGGCAGCGGCACGCCGTTCATCCACACCCCGTGGGTTGCTTGGTGCTGGCCCGTGAGCATGGTCGAGCGTGACGGCATGCACACCACGGACTGCGGGACGGCTCGTTCGTAGCGGATCCCCTGCGATGCCAGGCGGTCCAGCGTCGGGGTGCGAGACAGCGTGCCGCCGTTGCAGCCGAGCGTGTCGTAGCGCTGCTGGTCGGTGGTGATGAACAGGATCTTGCGGCCCATGGCGTGGTTCTTCCTGCTTTCGGTCGGCTGCTCAGTCGGTTCGGATGCCGTCGTCGAACTGGCGTCGCAGCTCGATGAGCGCGTTGCCGCACGCGGCGCCGACGACGAGCGCCATGACGTCGGGTTCCGCGTCGGTCGAGTAGACGCCGAGGCAGGTGCCGTCGTGGAGGTCGATGACGTCGAGCGTCGCCAGGTGGTGCCGGAGCGGACCGGCTTCGATCTTGTACTGGAGGCGACGCTGGATGGGGTCGTTCGTGATGATGCGTTCGGGGAGCGATGCGCCCGATCCCATGGTGACGGTGCGGACGTCGCCGTCGAGCGTGCAGTCGGTCAGGCCGGGGAACCAGGTGTCGAGCGCTCCGACGTCGGTGACGACCCCCCACACGGCGTCGGCGGGGTGGGAGAAGCGGACGTCCCTGCGGATGGTGGCCATCGGTGGTCTTCTCCAGTTCGCGTCGGGTTCGCTGCGGTGACGACGGGCACAGCCTACCCGACCGCCAGAAGTTCTGATAGTGAGACTCTCGACTTCTCCCGGCGCGGCGTTGCGTGGTGCCGCACTGACGATCGCGCCGGGATCGACTTCGAGCGGTCGAATCCATGTGACGTTTGACTCATCGGCCTGTGGGCGCGAGCGTTCCGCCATGATCCACGCGAGTCCGCTCCCCGACGTCGAGATCCCCGAGTTGTCGCTGCCGGCCTATGTGCTGGCCCGCGCTGCAGAGCTCGGCGACAAGCCGGCCATCATCGACGGACCGACGGGTCGGACCCTCACCTACTCGCAGCTCGCTGACGCCGTTGCGCGCCTGGCCGGCGGTCTGGTGGCTCGAGGGTTCGGGCCGGACGACGTCCTCGCCGTCATGGCACCGAACGTGCCGGAGTACGCGGTGCTCTTCCACGGGGCCGCGATGGCTGGCGCCACGGTGACCACGGTCAACCCCACCTACACCGCGAACGAGGTCCACCATCAGCTGACGGACTCCGGGGCGTCGTTGCTCGTGACGATCCCGATGTTCCTCGACGTCGCCACCGCCGGCGCCGAGGGCACCGGCGTGACCGACATCTTCGTCCTCGGCGACGCGACCGACGCGGCGGCGTCGGTGACGGACCTGTTCGGTGAGCCGCTCGCCGCCGCGGTCGAGGTCGACTCGATTCGTGACGTCGTGGCGCTGCCGTACTCTTCGGGGACGACGGGCCTGTCCAAGGGTGTGATGCTCAGCCACCACAACCTGATCGCGAACGTCGCACAGGTCCTCGGTGCATCCGGCCTGGACGAGTCCGACGTGGTCATCGCGGTCCTGCCGTTCTTCCACATCTACGGCATGCAGGTGCTGATGAACGCAGGTTTGCGAGCGGGCGCCACGATCGTCACGATGCCGCGCTTCGACCTCGAGCAGTTCCTCCAGCTGCACCAGCAGCACGGCGTGACCCGTTCGTTCGTCGCTCCCCCGATCGTCGTCGCGCTCGCCAAGCACCCGATCGTCGACCAGTACGACCTGTCCGACGTGAAGCAGGTCTTCTCCGGTGCGGCGCCGTTGTCGGCGGAGCTCGCACACGAGGCGGCGGATCGCCTCGGTTGCGAGGTCGTCCAGGGCTACGGGATGACGGAGTTGTCGCCGGTGTCGCACCTGACGGTGGAAGGCGGGTTCAAGCCCGGATCGGTCGGTGTGACCGCGCCGAACACAGAGACTCGCATCGTCGATCCTCTCACCGGCGACGAGCTCGGCATCGACGAGGACGGCGAGGTCTGGGTTCGTGGCCCACAGGTCATGTTGGGCTACCTGAACAACGACAAAGCGACGGCGGAGACGCTCGACGATGACGGCTGGTTGCATACCGGCGACATCGGTCACGTCGATGCTGACGGGCACCTCTTCGTGGTCGATCGGCTCAAGGAGCTCATCAAGTTCAAGGGGTTCCAGGTGCCGCCGGCGGAGCTCGAGGCGCTGCTGCTCACCCATCCGGCCGTTGCGGACGCCGCGGTGATCGGTCTGCCCGACGAGGAGTCCGGCGAGATCCCGGTCGGCTACGTGGTGCTGCGGCCCGGAGCGGAGGTCGACCCGGCCGACATCCAGGCCTTCATCGCCGGTCAGGTGGCGCACTACAAGCAGGTGCGCGTGCTGAACATCGTGGACGAGATCCCCAAGTCGGCATCGGGAAAGATCCTGCGCCGCGTCCTCCGAGATCAGGCAGCTGAGGACTGAACGGGTAGCTGAGGACTGAACGAGGTCCGGGTTCGACGGGTGGGTGACGGTCTCTAAACTCTTCTGCGTCATTGAGGAGGGACTCGTTGGTCGACACCCCGGTCGCCGAAGCGAAGGACGCCCGCGGCGTGGTGCCGCAGCGACTTCGCGCGCCGCGTCGCCGTCCCGATCAGCTCGATCGCACCGCGCTCGTCGAGCGGGTGCTCGGCTGCGACGCTCCGATCGTGGTCGTCCAAGCGGGCGCCGGTTACGGCAAGACCACGCTGTTGTCCCAGATCGTCGCGACGGACCCGCGGCCCAGCGGTTGGCTCACCATCGATCCGGCCGACGACGACCCGGTGGTGCTGCTCCGTCACCTGGTCGGAGCGCTCGGCGACGCCGGTCTCGAGGTCGACGACGTGGCCACCGCGTTGTCAGGACCCGCTCCGAACCTGTCCCGCCACGTGCTGCCGCTCCTCGCCGAAGTCGCCGCAGGGTCCGTGACGCCGTTCCTGTTGGTGCTCGACGATCTGCACGCGGTGTCGCGCGACGAGGCGGTGCACTTCGCGGACGAGCTGCTCCGGCTGCTGCCGCCCGACTGCACCGTGGTGCTCGCAGGTCGCTCGCTGCCCGACATGCGCCTGGCCCGTTGGGAGGTCGACGGACTCCTGGCCCGCTTCGATGAGTCGGACCTGGCGTACACGGAACCAGAGGCTCACCGGGTCCTCGCTGCAGCATTGCCCGACCTCTCCCAACGGCTGGAGCGCGAGGTCATGCGGGTGACGCTCGGTTGGCCAGCGGGCATGCACCTGGCGATCCTGGCGTTGCGTGATCACCCCGATCCGCCGGTGGTGATCGATGGTCTGCTCGGTTCGGACCGCCGTGTCGTCGAGTACCTCCAACAAGAGGGTCTGGCGCGGCTCGACCCGGACGTCCGCAGGTTCCTGACCGACATCTCGGTGCTCTCCACGGTGTCGGGTCCGGTGTGCGACGCCGTGACCGGTCGGTCCGACAGCGCCAAGTTGCTCGAGTGGCTTGTGTCGTCGGGCAACTTGTTCGTCTCCCCGATCGGCGACGAGGGTGGCGTGTACCGGGTGCACCACCTGTTCGCGGATCTCCTGATCGGTGAGCTGCGCCGCACCGATCCGACCCGCGAGGTGGAGCTTCGAACGCGTGCCGCTCACTGGTATGACGAGAGCGGTCGTGGCGACGCCGCGGTCGCACAGGCGCTTGCTGCTCGGGACCTGGATCTGGCGTCGGCGATCGTGTTCCGCCATCACGCGGCCGCGATCCTGAACGGAGAGACCGCCACGTTGCAGCGCTGGCTGGACGGATTTCCCGGAGGGCGGGTCTCGACCGACGGGTTGCTCGCCCTCGCCGCCGGCTGGTCGGCGATGCTGAACGGCGACCGTCGGGCGCTGCTGCACCACCTGGCGGCGGCGCGAGCGAACCCGACCGTCGAGCCGTTGCCCGACGGCACGGTCGATCACGTCGTCGCCGTCGCGGCGTTGGCCCAGATCGCAGCGCTCGACGGGCTCGCAGCGGTCAAGGCGAACGCGGAGGAGGTGGTGGCCGCGGGGCCGACCGGCAGCCCCTGGTGGGCGCTCGCTCGCCTGCAAGTCGGTCTGTGTCGGACTGCCGTCGGCGGCGTCGATCCGGTCGAGGAGTTCACCTCCATCGTGCTCGACACCAAGGGGTCGCCGGCGGTCCACGCAGTGTCGACCGCACACCTGGCGCTCGCTTTCCTGCGCTCCGGAGACCGCGACGACGCCGACCGGGCGGTTCGATCCGCACTGGCGGAACTGGCCGAGCACGGGCTGTTGACCTACGCGCTCACCGGCATCGTCCACTGCGCGGCAAGCCTGATCGCAGCGTGCGCCGGCGACGACGTGCGGTCCCGCCGGCATGCGGCTGACGCTGAGTGGATCCTGACGCTCACCCGCCAGCTCAACCCGCGCGCCGCGGTCCTGACCCGTCAGCTCCTGGCCGAGGCGGCGATCGTGCGGGGCGAGCCTGGAGTGGCGGCACGTCTGCTGCCGGCGTCGCGGTCGGTGTTGGCAGGCGAAGCCGATGTGGCGGCGTTGGTGGCGACGCAGGACGACCTGGAAGCGCGACTGCGTTCGCTGCGGGCGCACCCCGAGGTGCAGGACCTCACGAATGCAGAGATGCGTGTGATCGAGCAGTTGCCCACTCACCGATCGCTCGAAGAGATCGGTGAGCACCTGTACGTGTCGCGCAACACCGTCAAGACCCACACGCTGTCGATCTACCGCAAGCTCGGCGTGTCGAGCCGAGGTGCAGCGGTCGCCCGCGCACGGGAGCTGGGCCTGATCGACGGGTAGTCGCAGGCGTCGATCACCCGAAGCGGGTGAAGCAGGTTCGGCGCACCGGGCACATCGTGGTGACATGGGTCCGGTCGAAGGTGTGACAGCTCCGGTCGACTATCTGGTCGTCGAGTTCCCCGACGGCGTTCCCGGCTTCGATCTGGCGATGGCCCGAGAGCTCGCGTCGCTGGTCGATGCAGAGATGGTCCGGCTGCTGGACCTGGTCGTGTTGGAGAAGGCGCTCGACGGCACGGTGTCGGTCCATGAGCTCGACGACGTGCTCGATGGCGACGACCTCCTCTCCCTGGGTGCCCAGGTGGCCGAGGTGCTGGCGTTCGACGAGGTGATCGCGCTGTCGCTGTCGATGGCCCCGGGCAGCGTCGCAGGCGTGATCGTGTGGGAGAACGTCTGGCTCTCGCCCCTGGCCGGAGCGGCGACGGCGTCAGGCGGACGGGTCCTCACCACCGGTCGCATCCCGCTCGGCACCCGCCCGCTGAGCGGCCGCCGCTCCTGACCGCGAAGGCAGTAGGTTCGCTCCGGTGAGCGAGCACACAGCCGACATCGAGTGGCGCCGCGACGGCCGGAACTTCGATGTCACCTACGACCGCAACCACGAATGGCGCTTCGACAGCGGTGTCGTCGTGCCGGCGTCGTCGGCGTCGGACCTGTTCGGTGACCCGACCCGGGTCGATCCCGAAGAGGCGTTCGTCGCGTCGATCTCGAGTTGTCACATGTTGTGGTTCCTCTACCTCGCTGCCGAACAAGGGAGCGTCGTCGATTCCTACGTCGATCGGGCCGTGGGGCACATGCAGCGTGACGAGCACGGCGTCACCTGGATCACCGATGTCGCACTTCGACCCGAGATCGCCTGGTCCGGTGAGGCGCCTCCGGGCGCGGAGATCGAGTCGCTGCACCATCGGAGCCACGAGCGCTGCTTCATCGCGAACTCGGTCCGCACGTCGATCACCGTGGAGCCGTTCTCGACCTGATCCGTGCCCTGAGTTTGTGCCCATTTCTCAGCGGAGGCGCCGGATCCCGTGCCATGACAGGCTGCACCCATGAAGGTCCACCTGGTCGACGGCACCTACGAGCTCTTCCGCTACTTCTACTCACCCGGCGGCGGTCACGCGAACGGCGACGGCGAACAGGTCGGTGCGGTCCGCGGCCTGATGCGCTCCCTGGTCGGGATGCTCGGCGACGGCGTCACCCACCTCGGCGTCGCGACCGACCACGTCATCACCAGCTTCCGCAACGACCTGTGGCCTGGCTACAAGGACGGTGCGGGCATCGACGCCGACCTGTTCCGGCAGTTCCCCTGGCTGGAAGAGGCGATCGCCGCGCTCGGGGTGACGGTCTGGCCGATGGTGGAGGTGGAGGCCGACGACGCGCTTGGAGCAGGTGCTGCGGTGGGCGCAGCTGACGACCGCGTCGAGCAGGTGGTCATCTGCACGCCCGACAAGGACCTTGCGCAGTGCGTCGGCGGCAAGGTCGTGCAGTACGACCGGCGCGCCCAGCAGTTCCGAGACGCTGCCGGCGTGCTGGAGAAGTACGGGGTGGAACCGGCGTCGATCCCCGACTGGCTGGCGCTCGTGGGAGACAGCGCCGACGGCTTCCCCGGGCTCCCGGGTTGGGGCGCCAAGACCGCAGCGGCCGTCCTTCGCCGCTACGGCCACATCGAGCAGATCCCTCACGCCCCGGGTCAGTGGGACGTATCGGGGGTGCGCGGCGCGGCCAAGTTGGCGGCGACGTTGCACGACCAGTTCGAGCACGCGCTGCTGTTCAAGACCTTGGCGACGCTGGTGACCGACCTCGACGTCGGCACGGTCGACGAGTGGCGCTGGGACGGCCCGACGACTGAACTCCCCCGCTGGGCGCAACGACTGGATGCACCCGACCTGATCCGCAACACCGACCGGATCGCAGCGGAGCGGGCCTGACCGACAGGGGACTGACCAACAGCGGGCTGCCCAACGGGTTCAGGGGGAGCCCGTTTCAGCTGCCGTCGAAGATCTCGGTGTACTCCACCGGAGGCGGGTGATCGAGCTGGTCATACGCGCACTGCCACGGTTCCTTGTCAGGACGCCAGCGCACGAATCGTGCCGGGTGGCGGAACCGACCTGACGTGAGGTTCTCGTAGGTCACCTCGACGACGAGCTCGCAGCGCAACGGCACCCACTGCGCCGACTTGCCGTTCGACCACCGGCTGGGGGCGCCGGGCATGCGCTGGCCCTCGTGCGCGGATGAATCCGCCCATGCCCGCCACGGGTGGTGATCGACGCCGCCCTCCTCGTACGGGGCGAGCTCGGCGGCGAGCGTGCGACGCTGCGACGCAGCGAACGCGGATGCCACGCCGACGTGGTGCAGCATCGGCGGCTCGGAGTCGTCGAACAGGCCGAGGAGCAGCGATCCGACCCCGCCGTCCTTGTGGTGGCGATAGCCGGCGACCACGCAGTCGGCGGTGCGGTGGTGCTTGACCTTGAGTTGCGCCCGCTTGTCGCTCACATACGGGTCGTCGAGCCCTTTTGCCATGACGCCGTCGAACCCGGAGCCGTCGAAGCGCTCGAACCAGTCGGTCGCCCGCACAGGGTCGGTGGTCGCGGGCGTCAGGTGGATGGGCGCCTCGACGCCGTCCAGCAGACGTTCCAACGTGGCGCGCCGATCCCGGAGCGGGAGCACCGTCAGGTCCAGGTCGTCGAGCGCGATGAGGTCGAACACCACTAGGTGCGCGGGTGTCGTCGACGCCAACATCTGCACTCGGCTGTCCGCCGGGTGGATCCGCTGTTGGAGCAGGTCGAACTCCAGGCCGTCGGCTCCGGGCACCACGAGCTCGCCGTCCATCACGCAGCGCTCAGGCAGCGACGACCGGATCGGGTCGATCAGCTCGGGGAAGTAGCGGGTGAGCGGCTTCTCGTTGCGGCTGCCGAGCACGACGTCGTCGCCGTCGCGGAAGACGATGCAGCGGAACCCATCCCACTTGGGCTCGTACAGGTAGTTCCCCTCGGGGATCTCCTTGGTGGCCTTTGCGAGCATGGGCCGAAACGGTGGGAGAACCGGGAGCCGCACTCGTACGGTTCTACACCCCGACGGCCCCGTCGGGGGAACGGTCCTGCGCGAACAGGCGGTCGAACAGGTCCTCGACGTCGGTCCCGACGAGGAGCAGGTCCCGTACCCGGGGCCTGCAGAGCCCGTGACCGATCGCCTGATCGAGGAACCCGATCAGGTGGTCGTAGTAGCCGGCGACGTTGAGGAGGCCCATCGGTTTGGGGTGCAGTCCCAGGTAGGACCAGCACAGCACCTCGAACATCTCTTCCATGGTGCCGACGCCGCCCGGAAGCGTGATGAACGCGTCGGCCCGGTCGAACATCGCCCGTTTGCGCTCGGGCATGTCCGCCACGACCACCAGCTCGTCGAGGCCCCGGTGCGCGACCTCGGGCTTCATGAGGTGCTCGGTGATGATGCCGGTGACCGAGCGGCCGCCGGCGAGCACCTCGTTGGCGACGATGCCCATCAGCCCGACGTCGCCGCCGCCGTAGACGAGGTCGGCGCCCCGCCCGACGATGGCCCGGCCGACTGCGGCGGCCGCGTCGCCGAAGGCGGGGTCGTCGCCGACGTTCGACGCGCAGTACACACAGATGTTCACTCGGCCGACGGTAGCGCCCTGCGGTGCCGAGCCGATCTGGGCCGGCTGCGTTCCCTTTGGGCCGAGCGGGGCCTCGCAAGTACCTTCTCCGGCCATGGAGCATCCCATTCGAGAGCGGGTCGAAGACCTCGCGAAGCGTCGTGAGCTTGCGCTCAAACCAGGTTCGCAGCGTTCGATCGACCGCCAGCACGAGCGCGGCAAGATGCTGGCGCGGGAACGCCTCGAGTACTTCCTCGACGACGGCTCGTTCCACGAGCTCGACATGCTGGCCCGTCACCGTGCCGGCAACGCACTGCCCGACCGCCCCTACGGCGATGGTGTCATCACCGGGTGGGGCACCGTCGACGGTCGCAAGGTGTTCGTGTTCAGCCAGGACTTCACCGTCTACGGCGGTGCCCTGGGCGAGGTCTTCGCAGAGAAGATCATGAAGCTCATGGACCTCGCCATGAAGGTCGGCGCTCCGGTGATCGGCCTCAACGACGGTGCCGGCGCCCGCATCCAGGAAGGCGTCGTCTCCCTCGCCAGCTACGGCGGGATCTTCTTCCGCAACGTGAAGGCGTCGGGCGTGACGCCGCAGATCAGCGTCATCATGGGCCCGTGCGCCGGCGGCGCGGTCTACAGCCCGGTCATGACCGACTTCGTGTTCATGGTCGACGAGACGTCGTACATGTTCATCACCGGCCCCGACGTCGTGAAGCAGGTGACCGGCGAAGACGTGTCGCAGCAGGACCTCGGCGGTGCTCGCACCCACACCTCGACCTCCGGCGTGGCGCAGTTCATCTCGCCCGACGACAAGGCCTGCCTCGACGACGTCCGGTACCTGCTCGGCTTCCTGCCGGCGAACAACCTCGAAGAGGCTCCCGTCGAACCGACCGCAGATCCGGCCGACCGTCGCTGCGAAGAGCTGTACGACATCATCCCGGCCTCGGCGAACCAGCCCTACGACATGCGTGATGTCGTGCGCACCGTCGTCGACGACGGCGACTACTTCGAGTACGCCCGCGACTGGGCCGGCTCCATCACCTGCGGGTTCGCCCGCCTGGGTGGCCAGAGCGTCGGCATCGTCGGCAACCAGCCGGCCATGTACGCGGGCGTGCTCGACATCGAATCGTCGTCGAAGGCCGCACGGTTCGTGCGCACCTGCGACGCGTTCAACATCCCGCTCGTGACCTTCGTGGACGTGCCCGGCTTCCTGCCTGGCGTCGACCAGGAGCACAACGGCATCATCCGCCACGGAGCCAAGCTGCTCTACGCGTACTGCGAGGCCACGGTGCCGCGCATCTCGGTGATCACCCGCAAGGCCTACGGCGGCGCGTATGTGGTGATGGACTCGAAGTCGATCGGTTCGGACCTGGCGTTCGCCTACCCGTCGGCTGAGCTCGCGGTGATGGGAGCGAACGGCGCGGTGGAGATCGTCAACCGGCGCGAGCTCGCGGAGGCGGCCGACCCGGTTGCCCGGCGAGCGGAGCTCATCGAGACCTACGAGGAGACGTACCTCAACCCGTGGGAAGCGACCGACCGCGGCTACATCGACGACGTGATCGATCCCGCCGAGACGCGCGTCAAGCTGATCGCGTCGCTCGAGGTGCTGCGCACCAAGCGCGAGGACCTGCCCAACCGCAAGCATGGCAACATGCCGCTGTGATGAGTGTCGCGTGATGTCTGCTGCCCAGATCAGCCCGGAGCCCACTGAGGAAGAGGCGGCGGCCATCGTCGCTGCGATCGAGTGCGGACTGCCTCAGGGCGCTGCCGCCGCTGACGTGGACCGGGTGTCGCGCTGGCGCTGGTCGGGCCGCTGGTGGTCCAAGCCGGTACCGGTCCGCCGCGGCCGCCCGGGCTGACCAGAGCGCTCAGAGCCCGAACCTAGGGGTCGCAATCGACAAGACCTGTCGGTTTCGCGCCCTGGAACCCGGTGGGTCCCGTGTGTCGACGCGCCGCCGTATCCTCGGTCGCTGTGACGGACGCACTGCCGGCGGAGATGAGACCCGAGGTGATGACCGTCGCTGACGACGAGGTCGTCGTGTTCCGTGGGGCCGAATCGGTGCGGGCCACCGGCCTGACGCCCGACACGAGCGTCACCGTCGACGGCGTCGAGGTGCACACGTTGCCCCGCCACGGCGAGCTGCTCGCCAGGGTGGTCACCGCGAACGACGTGCACTTCGGTGAGACGACCTGCGGCCACATCGACGGCGTCGACTGGGAGACCTACTCGGTGGCACCCGGCGAGACGCCCTTTCCGGAGCTGATGAACGCGGCGGTGGTCGCCGACATGTCGGCGTGGTCGCCCGACGCCGTCGTGGTGAAAGGCGACGTCACCTCCAACGGCACCGACGAAGAGGTCGATCGGTTCCTGGAGGTCTACGGGGGTGCATTCGGCGACCGTCTGACGTGGGTGCGCGGCAACCACGAGAGCTACCACTCGAACCAGCGCGGGGCGTGGCCGACCCAGGAGGTCACCCTCGACGGCGTCACGATCGCGGTGCTCGACACGTCGCGGGACGAGACGATCAACGGGCATCTGAGCGCAGAGCAGCTGGACTGGCTCGACGAGCTCGGCGCCCGGGCCGATCGGCCGGTCATGGTGTTCGGTCATCACCCGGTCTGGGATCCCGCCGACGAACGACGTCGCGACGGCGTGTTCGGCATCGTCCCGGCGAGCACCGAGGCGCTCGCCGAGGTCGTCGCGCGGCGACCCCGGCTGCTCGGGTACTTCGCCGGCCACACCCATCGGAACCGTCGCACGACGTTGCCGGGTGTCGGTGACGTGCCGTTCGTGGAGGTCGGCACCGTCAAGGACTACCCCGGGTCCTGGGCCGAGTACCGGGTGTACGACGGCCTGATCCTCCAGGTCCACCGCCGCGTCACCGACGCTGCCGCGCTCGCGTGGAGCGAACGCACCCGCGGCATGTTCGCGGGGACCTACGCCCGCTA
>Ga0209023_10002012_pt1 | contig 26236 bp, 28 predicted proteins | sample LakOneMetagenome_FD_187468 | JGI IMG/M metagenome (GOLD analysis project Ga0209023, IMG submission 187468) | Freshwater and sediment microbial communities from Lake Erie, Canada (SPAdes) (version 2) | ecosystem: Environmental > Aquatic > Freshwater > Lentic | place: Lake Erie, Canada...
CCGCCCGCCACCTGACCCGCGCCAAGGACCTGGCCGACGCCCGCTATTCGGAACGGCTGGGCGTCGACGACATGGCTCGTGCCGCCGGGCTCTCGCGGGCCCACTTCAGCACCGAGTTCAAGCGCGCGTTCGGGGCATCGCCGCACGCCTATCTGCTGACGCGCCGGTTGGAGCGGGCGGCGTCGCTACTGACGGTGACCGACCACTCGGTGGCCGAGATCTGCTTCTCCGTCGGTCTGCGGAGCGTCGGATCGTTCACGACCAGCTTCACCCGCACCTATGGGATGTCGCCGACCGCCTACCGCGACGCCCATCCACCGGCGGAGAGCAGGGCGATGATCCCCGCCTGCGTGGCGCGGTTCTACGGCCGCCCTCAACACCGGACGTTTCGAGAAGACAACGGCTCGACGCGGCCGTAGTGTCGCCGGCGTCAACCGCACAAGCCCATACCCAGCGAACAAGGAGAACGACATGATCAGCATCGGCGCGGCCCAGCTCTGGGTCCACGACCAGGACGAGGCCCTCGAGTTCTGGACGAAGAAGGTCGGCATGGAGGTGCATTCCGACGCGACCCTCCCCGAGATGGGCGACTTTCGCTGGCTCGCCGTCGGCCCTCCCGGCCAGGAGGACGTCTCGGTCGTCCTGATGGCGATCCCCGGCGCACCCGTCATGGACGACGAGACCGGCAATCAGGTCCGCGACCTGATGGCGAAGGGCTTCTCAGGGACCGTGTTCCTGGTCACCGACGACTGCCAGGCTTCCTACGAGGAGCTGAAGGGCCGCGGGGTCGAGTTCAGCGAGCTGCCCGAGGAGCGGCCGTACGGGATCGACTGCGGCTTCCGCGACCCGTCCGGGAACAGCATCCGGCTGACCCAGGTGACGGGCGACTGGGACAAGTGAGCTGAGCCGGGCAGAGTCGCCTACCGTCGTGGCCGCGGCCCGTTAGGGTCGCGGCCATGAGCCCGAATTTCAGCGAAGAAGTCCTGAGCAACCTTCGATCCGACCTCGACGGCGACGTGCTCCAGCCCGGTGATGCGGGCTGGGACGCCGGGCGGCAACCCTGGAACCTGATCGCCGACCAGCAGCCGGCGCTCGTGGTCCAGGCGGCTTCGGCGGCCGACGTGGCGAAGACCGTCTCCTTCGCCGCCGCCAACGGCCTCAAGGTCGCCCCGCAGGGCACCGGCCACGGTGCGGCGCGGATGCCGGATCTCGCCGGCGCGATCCTGCTCAAGACCGCCCGGATGGGTGAGGTCACGGTCGATCCGGACGCCCGCACCGCGAGGGTCGGCGGCGGGGCGCAGTGGTCTGCCGTCGTGGGCGCCGCGGCGCAGCACGGCCTCGCCGCGCTGCACGGATCGTCCGGGACGGTCGGCGTTGCCGGCTATACGGTCGGCGGAGGCGTCGGCTGGCTCGCCAGGTCCGAGGGGTTCGCCTGTAACCACGTCGTCTCGCTCGAGGTCGTCACCGCCGACGGCGAGATCCGCCGGATCTTCCGCGACTCCGAGCCGGAGCTGTTCTGGGCCCTGCGAGGGGGAGGCGGTGGCCAGGCGATCGTCACCGAGCTCGAGATCGAGCTCGTCGAATTGGAGACGGCTTACGGCGGTGCGCTGATGTGGCCGATCGAACAGGCCTCCGAGATCGCTCAGGCCTGGCGCAAGTGGACCGAGACGGTTCCCGAGGAGCTCACCTCGACGATCAAGCTCGTCCGGTTCCCGCCGTTCCCCGAGCTGCCGGATCCGATCCGAGGCCGGGCGCTCGTCGTCGTCACGTTCGTCTTCCGCGGCGGGGAGGAGGAGGGCGCCGAGCTTGCCGCACCCCTACGGGCCGTGGCGGAGCCATACCTCGACATGGTCTCGACGCTGCCCGCCCCCGCCCTCGCGGAGATTGCCGGCGATCCGAAGGATCCGGTTCCCGGGCGCGGAGACGGCTTCCTGCTCGCCTCGCTCGAGGAGGCGACGATCGACGCCTACGTCGATCTCGCAGGCCCCGACGTCGACGTTCCGCTCATCGCCCTCGAGATCCGTCACCTCGGCGGCGCGATGGATAGACCGGGCGAGGATCACGGCGCCCTCGACGTCGCCGCCGGCTCCCATCTGGTCTATGCCATCGGAGCGGCGATGTCGCCCGAGCTGGACGGGGCCATCATCGGCACGCTCACCGCCATCAAGGAGCGGATGGCGCCGTGGCGGTCCGGGCACAACCAGTTCGGCTTCGCGGAGATGGAGAGCGGAGTCGACGGCTCGCTCGACCCCGCGATCGTCGACAGGCTCGACGCCGTCCGCGCGACCTACGACCCGGACCACCTGATCGTCGGCATCTCCGACTGACCGGGCCCGCGGGCCCGGTCAGGGACGGACCACGACCTCGTCGTCGGGTCCGCGGGCAGCGGGTGCCTGCTGCATGGAGCCGAGTTCCTCCTTCAGCACGGTGTCGGGAATGGTGATGAATCCGCGCGTCGGTCGATCGAGATCCATGGTCACGAACAGCAGGAACGCGACGAGGACGGATGCGAGGAGGACGCCGCCGATCCCGCGACCCATGAGGGCGAGGTAGGCGGCGAGCACGGCCAGGGCTACGCAGCCTCCGACGATCTGCAGCAGGAGGACGGCGGTCGGCACCTGGTTGTTCAGGGCGGCGACGCGGGTTGTCTGGGCGTCGAACATCTCATTCAGCGTCTCCACGTAGAGCCGCGGTGCGCTCGCGACCGGCTCCTGATCGAGCGCCTCTCCGGCCAGAGCCCAGAGCCGGCGCTGGATCGCCTCCTCGTCCTCGATGGCGGCCTTGGCGTCGTCGCTTCCCGGCACGTATTCGGAGACCTGCACCGCCCTTCCGGTGTACGTCTCGAGGAGGCGGAGCGACCGGGTCCGCAAGGGCTCGGAAAGGGTCTGGGCCCGCAGGTAGGTCGTGCCGATCGTGTTCGCCTCGTCGACGATCGCCGCTCGACGGTCCTCGTAGCGCGAGAGCGCCAGGGACAGCCCGAAGGCGAGGATCAGTCCGACGACGCCGAGCAGGGCACCCTGCATGACCCCGAACGACTCGGCGAGGTCCTCCGAAAGGTGGCGCCGACGCCGGCCGACGAACGCGCCCAGGGCCGTCGCCCCCATGGTCGCAACCATCAGGAGGACCGCCAGCTCGAGTGTCGAGAGCTTGAAGAGGATGGCCGCACCCTAGTCCGGCGCGTGGCGGGATCGGTCCCGGTCAGCCGAACGTGCAGATCCGGACCGGGCCGTCGACGCTCGCCGACCACGGCTGCGGGGAGGCGTCGGCGGGGATTCCGAGGACGGCCTCCTCGCCCGGTCCGAGCTTGCCGATCGGCACCGTCGGATCGTCGGCGAAGCGCCCGACCTCAAGTGCTGCGCTCTCCTGCGCATCGGCGGGGACCGTCAGAGACGTGAATCCGGGCTGGAGCGTCAATTGCGCTCTGCCCGTGGAATCGGGATCGACCTCCGTGCAGGACCGTTCTGCGGGGAGGTCGAGACCGTCCGCGCTGACCGGAGCCAGGCCGTCGAGCCTGGCGAGAACGTAGTCGGCCCCTTCGCGCACTTCGTCCGTTTGCGCCGGTATCTCGTCGAGCGGCATCCCAAGCGTTTCGCGCCGGGCGTTGAAGGCGGCGATCGACAGCGGCGAGATGAGGATCCGCTGCGACGCGGGTCGGCCGAGGAGGTTGATCGGGAGGTTCGGATCGGTTCCGCCCGTGCTCAGTGACACGACCGCCAGCTGCGCGTTGATGTCACGCGCGTCCGCCTCGATATCGCGGCTCTCGGTGACCATTCGCACGACGTTGCCCGCCAGCCCCAGCGCGAATACCGCCAGGATCACAGCGGTGGCCCCGCGACTCAGCCGGGTTCCGCGCCACGCCTCGGCGAGGGTCAGCAGGACCATGATCAGTCCGAAGTAGAGGTATCGCGGGGTCGTGGGCTGGCGGAAGTCGCTCGCTTCGAGAGCGAGGCCGAACCAGAACGTGAACGCGATGGCGAGGTAGGGGATCGTCCAGCGTCCGGCCGCTCCGCGGGACAGCCGGAGGCCGACGGCGACGATCCAGCCCGCCCCGAGCACGCCCGCCGCGGGTGTCGCGATCGCGGTGTAGAGGCTGGAGCCGCCGCCGAAGCGCGCCCCGAGCCCGAACAGGGACTGGATCGACACGCCGATCGACTGGAGGACGAACCAGGGGGCGCCGGCGATGTTCGCTGCGTCGGTCGCGTGCTGGTCGAACTTGCGTGCCCACAGCCACCAGACGAGCCAGAGGGCGAGCGGGACGGCGCTCACCCAGACTCGCCCCCGGCGTTCCCGATCGAGCAGGAGGTAGACGGCGATGCCGCCGGCGGTGATCGCTCCGAACGTGTGGGAGAGGATCGAGAGGGTCAGCAGCACGCACGCGGCCCGGTCCCAGCGACGCGTGTCGTTCTCGACCGCCGACAGGGCGGCGAGGCCGAACGCGATGGAGAACGCGAACGGGATGCCGAGGGGCGAGAGGACGATGTCGTAGGCGGATCCGAAGAACAGCAGCACCACGGCGGGCCCGATTGCGGCCAGGGGCCCGAGCCGCCGCCGGATCAGCCCGAAGACGAGCGCGCCGACCGTGAGCACGGCAACGAGGTCGAGAATCCGGAAGGGGAGGTAGCTGGTGCCGAAGAGGCCCGGGAGGACGTGGTAGACGACCCGGGGGATCGCGATCAGGTGATCGAAGTGCGGAGTCAACAGCGAATTCGGCGAGAGGTTCCCGTCGAATGTCAGCCAGTAGAGCTCGTCGATCCAGAAGGTGAAGTTCCGGCCGAGGTAGATCACCGAGGCGGCCGACACCAGCATCGCTGCCGCCAGCACCGTGCGGGCGAGCCGCTCCTGTCGCTCGTCGGTCCCCCTCATCGGCGAGGACCCTATCCGCCGCCGGATAATCTCCGTGCCGATGGCGATCACCCAGGCTGAGGCACGGCAGCAGATCCTCGACGACCTCGGGGCCGCCAACGAGCGGATCGGATACGCGCTCGGAGCGCTTTCGGTCGCCTACGAGGAGCTGACGGCGGGTCCCGCCGATCGCCTCGAGGAGTCGTTGTACGCGCCGGTCCAGAAGGCTTACGGCCGCGGCAAGCGGACGCGCGCGCAGTTCGCGGACCGGATGGGCTTCCAGGTGGAGGAGGTGGAGCCCGCGTCGCCGGGTCTGCGGTCACAGGGGGTGAAGTCGCTGATCGAGCATGCCGTCGCCGGCGCGGGGGAGGGGGATCGGCTGATCTCGGAGCTGCAGGACACGATGCTCCCCGTGGAGTCCGGCGATCCGGAGCTCCGGGCGGGCCTCGCCGACGTCAGGAAGCTGTTGGCGGGGTTGCCGACGGCGTCGCGGGAGTTCCTGAGAACTCTCGGGCGATAGCCTCGGCGCGATGAAGACGATCGATGCATCGGCCGTCTCGAGGGACCCGCGCCCGGTGGTCTGGCAACGCCTTGCCGACGTCGATCAGTGGACGGAGTGGGGACCCTGGTCGAGCGTCGAAATCGAGGGCGGGGGCGAGCATGCTCGGGGTGCCGTTCGCGTCCTCGTCAAGCGGCCGCTGAGGCTTCGCGAGCGGGTCACCGATTGGGAGCCGGAGCGGTCGATGGGATACGAGCTGCTCGAGGGGATGAACGTCACCGGCTACTCGGCTCTCGTTACTCTCACCGACGTCGACGGCGGCGGCACCGAGGTCACGTGGCATTCGGAGTACGAGAAGGCCGGCCTCGCGACCGGTCCGATTCTCAAGGCGGCGGTTCGCGACGTCTGCAAACGGGTCGCAAAGGGCTGAGTCGACCATGAGCCACGCGGTTCTCGACCTGATCGAGGCGCGCTCGGTCTCCGGCTCACGCCCGGGGGCTCGCGAAGACGATGCCCGGCTGGCGCTCGCGATCGAGGGCGGGGGCATGCGCGGAGCCATCACAGGCGGCATGGCGCTCGCGATCGACAAGCTCGGCCTTCTTCACGTCTTCGACGACGTCTACGGAGCATCGGCGGGGACGCTGAACGCCGCCTGGCTGGTCAGCGGGGCGGCGAGCACCGGTATCTCCACGTGGTCGGACCCGGCGCTCCGGACCGCCTCGACCGCGCGCAGCAACCTGCTGCGCGGCAAGCCCATCGTCGACAGCGCCTTCCTCACTGACACCGTCTACGAGAAGCTCGCGCCGATGCCGTTCGACGAGATACTGGCCGGCACGGTCGGCTTTCATCCACTGGCCACGGACGCGGCGACGGGTGCGTCGACCGACCTCGCTCCGTACGTCACCGACCGGGCGACGCTGAAGCTCGCTCTCCGGGCGAGCACGGCTCTGCCGCTGTTATCGGGCCGGCCGATCGAGCTGGGCGGCAGGCGCTTCTTCGACGCCGGCATCGCCGAGTCGATCCCGTACCGGACAGCGGCCGCGCAGGGCGCGACCCACATCCTCGTCCTGCGCTCACGGCGGGACGGCGAGGGCGAGTCGTCCAACAGCGGCCGCTCCGGCAGGATCATCTCCCGCTACCTGTCGCTCTACAGCCGTGAGCTCGGTAGGGCGTTCCTCGACCGGCCCTCTCGTCTGACGAGCGACGACCTCCACCTGGGCAGCTCGGAGGCCGACGCCTCGGCCGCGCCGGCCGTCCTCTCGCTGCGGCCGCCCTCGGGCACGCCGGACATCGGCCGCCTGGAGAAGGATCAGGGGAAGGTGATCCTCGGCCTGCAGGCCGGGGAGCGGGTTGCGACCGCCGCCCTCGGGGGTGGGCGATGAGCCTTCTCGACGACGTCCTCGAGGCGCACGGCGGCCGCGAGCGCTGGGCGGCGGCGAAGACGATCCGTGCCGACATCCGCTCCGGCGGGCTGCTGCTCCGGACGCGAGTTCCCGGGAACGGGTTCGCCGACGCCCGCATCGAAGTCGACCTCGACCGGGTGCGATCCTCCGCCGAGCCTTATCCGCAGCAGGGCGAACTCGGAGTCTTCGACGCCGGTGCGGTCAGGATCGAGTCGGCGTCCGGCGAGGTGATCGAGGAGCGACGCGATCCACGGCCGTATTTCTTCGGCCGCTCCGGCCTCCGCCGCAACTTCCGCTGGGACCGGCTCGACGCCGCGTACTTCGCGGGCTACGCGTGGTGGAACTACTTGAACGTGCCCTACCTGCTGACCAGGGAGGGGATGAAGGTCTCCGAGGGCGAGCCGTGGCACGCCGGCGACGAGGTGTGGCGTCGCCTCGAGGCCGAGTTCCCGGCCGGGCTCGACACCCATTCCCGCGTCCAGACCTTCTACTACGACGCCAAGTTCAGGCTGTGCCGCCACGACTACGTGCCCGACATCATCAGCCGGCGTGCGCATGCCGCGCACATGTGCGCCGATCACGTCTTCGCCGACGGCTTGCTGTTTCCGACCCGGCGCTGGGTCCGCCCGATCGGCCCCGGGAGCCGCCCGCTGCCGTTTCCGACGCTGGTCTGGCTGGAACTGCTCCACATCGAGGTCGAGTGACGGGCCCGGCCAGTCGCACCGCTACCCTCAGTCCATGCCGGGTCCTCTCGAACTAGTCGTATTGGCCATCATCGTGCTGATCCTCTTCGGCGGCTACAAGCGCCTGCCGGCGCTGGGCAGGTCGGCGGGCAAGGGCGCGCGCGTCGGCGGCGAGAAGGCCAAGGAACTGGCCGGCATGGCGCAGAAGAAGACCGAGGGGATCGACAGCAAGAGCATCGCCAACAAGGCCGGCAAGGGCCTGCGTGAGGCCAAGGAGCTCAAGCAGGTGATCACCGACCCGATCCCCGAGAAGAAGCCGGCCGAGTCCTCGAAGCCCAAGACCGAGTCCTGAGGCTCGGCATCTGAGCGCCCGGCTTCCGGGCCGTGTGCGAGGGTTGGCCAGGTGTCCGAACCCGATCGCGAGCCGGATCCCCGAGCCCGACTCAGACTCGGGGCACCTCCCCGTGAGCGACCGCAGGGCCCGAACCCGCCGCGGCCCCTGGGGCTGAGTGAAGATCGCGTCCCGGAGTCGCTGGAGCGGCGTGCGAGGTTCGCCCGGTCTCGCGAGTTGCTGCCGGCTCTGGCGGCGCTCGTCGCCGGGGTGATCCTCGCCGGCCCCGGCCAGGGCCTCCTGCTCGGCGCGGTGGTCGGCTTGGTGGCGGCGCCGTTGCGGCGTTTTCCGATGCCGCTGCACCTGATGCCGACGACGCGGACGCTGCTCGCACTGATCCCCCCGTTCCTCGGGTGCGGGATCTTCGCGCTGGCCGATCTGATCGGCCCGCGGTCGTTCTCGATCGGCTCCTCCGATGCTTTGATCGCAGGACTCGCAGCCGCTGCGGTCGCTCTCGCGATCGAGGTCTTCTTTCCGCCCTGGCTGCACCGTCGCCCGGTGCGGATCGCAACGCTCGGCGCTCCCGAGTTCGCGATCGCGCTCGAGCGCGAGCTCGAGGAGACGGGCATCCGCGAGGCGGAGGTCGTCGGCTGGATCGACCACATCGGCAGCGCTCATCTCCGCGACGTGGTCACCGACCACCGGATCGACCTGGTGGCCCGCGTGCAGGGGTCGCTGGGTGAGACGTCGGAGCAGGCGACGGCCGGTGGGCTCGAGTCGCTGCTCGACCTCCCGGTCAGGACCATCGGAGCCGACCAGCTCTACGAGAGCCTCTTCGGGCACGTGCCGCTGGGCGCCATCGACTCGCGCTGGTTCCTGTACCTGATGCACCCCGAGTTCAACTCGACGAGGCCGATGACCGATCGCATCCTGGAGTTCGTCGAGGCGATCCCGCTCCTGATCCTGCTCAGCCCGGTCCTGCTCGTCTCGGCGATCGCGATCAAGCTGACCGACCGCGGTCCCGTCTTCTATCGCCAGAGCCGGGTTGGGGAGGGCGGCCGGGAGTTCGAGGTCCTCAAGTTGAGGACGATGACGACCGATTCCGAGAAGGATGGTGCGCAGTGGTCGCAGGCCGACGACCCGAGGGTGACGAGCGTGGGGCGGATACTTCGGCGCCTCCACATCGATGAGTTGCCTCAGCTCTTCAACGTCCTGCGCGGCGACATGACTTTCGTCGGCCCCCGCCCCGAGCGCCCGGAGATGGTCGCCGAGCTCGAGCGGACGTTGCCCAACTACCGGCGGCGCCATCTGATCAAGCCGGGCGTCACGGGCTGGGCGCAGGTGAGGTGCGGATACGCCGGCTCGACCCTCGGGACGGCGTGGAAGCTCTCTCACGATCTCTTCTATCTGAAGCGCCGCTCGCGCCTGGTCAACCTGATGATCGTCGTCGAGACGCTCGTCATCGCCGGCCTCGACTCCCACCGGCCGCTCCACGTGCCGGCGAGCCAGTTCCTGTTCGGGCGGGACCTCGGCATCGACGTCGCCGCCGACGCCGTGGGTCCGCTTCCCCCCGAGATGCGTCAGCCGACGCTCGCCGGACTCGAGTGATGTCGGCCCTCCGACCGCTGCTGGCCGCGTTCGCCGCGGTCGTCTCGATGACGGTGCCGTCCGCCGTCCCGGCGCAGGCGGCAGCCGAGACCGGCGGGACGCCCAGGCTCGATCACGTCTTCGTGATCGTGCTCGAGAACGAGGGCGCAGCGCAGACCTTCTCGGCCGACGGACCCCGATACCTCGCGACCCGCCTCCCGTCCATGGGCGCATTCGTGCCCGGCTATCACGCGGTCGGGCACCTCAGCCTCGGTAACTACCTGGCGATGATCAGCGGCCAGGCCCCCAATCCGGCGACGCAGGCCGACTGTCCCTTCTTCTCCGACTTCCTGCCGGGAACGCCCGCGGCGGGTGGGCAGGTGACCGGCTCCGGGTGCGTGTATCCCGCCTCGGTCCCGACGATCGCCGACCAGCTCGAGGCCAAGGGCCTGCGCTGGCGCGGCTACATGGAGGACATGGCCGCCGGGGCTCCGGGCGAGCCGACCGCCTGCCGCCATCCGGCGATCGGCGCCGTCGACGGATCCCAGCGGGCCGAGCCCGGCGACCAGTACGCGACGCGCCACGACCCGTTCGTCTACTTCCATTCGATAATCGACGACGGGGCGTCGTGCGAGCGGCACGTCGTCGACTACTCGCAGCTGCGGGCGGATCTGAAGCGGCCCGCCACGACCCCGGCCTACAGCTTCATCTCACCCAACCTCTGTCACGACGGTCATGACGAGCCGTGCGTCGACGGCGCACCGGGCGGGCTGGTCTCAGCCGGGCGGTTCCTTTCCCGAGCCGTACCGGCGATCCTCCATTCCCCGGCATTCGACCGCAGGAGCCTGCTGGTCGTGACGTTCGACGAAGCCGAGGCGGCGGGTTCGGAAGCCGATTCGAGTGCCTGCTGCGGGCAACTGCCGGGGCCGAACACGGCGAACCCGGGATTCCTCTACCCGGGACCGGGCGGCGGGCGAACCGGGGCGGTGCTGGTCTCGCCCTGCATCGAGCCGGGCACGCTGACGAGACGCGCCTACAACCACTACTCGCTGCTCCGCTCGATCGAGGACGGTTTCGGCCTCGACCATCTCGGCTACGCGGCCCAGCCCGGACTCAGACCCTTCGGCCGTGACGTGTTCACGGGCAGGGGATGCACGCGAAAGCCGCGGGACGCAGCCCCGGGTCGGTGAATGGGAGTCCGGCCCGAACCGGACTCCACAATCCCCGAGCGGTCTACTTGACGACCGTGATCTTGCCCTGCATGAACGGGTGAACCGCACAGAGGTAGAAGAGCTTCGTGCCCGGCTTGGCCGAGACGACACGGCTCTGCCGCGTGTTCTTCTTCTCCGTGTACCAACTGTCGCCGGTGTGGTCCTTGCTGAACGCCTTGTCCCAACCGGTTTCGCCGACTTCGACCGTCGGCTTGTTGATCTTGTTCGTTGCGGGGTCGTACTCGTGGGCGGCGGCGATCGATCCGCAGACGCCCTTCTGGAAGCACTGCTTGAACTCCTTCTTCGAGCTCGGCAGCAGCTTCCGCTTGACGATCGAGAACGTGTGAGGCCCGATCTTCTTCGGGTTCGAGTCGTTGACGATCTGCAGGCTGCTTCCCTGCTTGATCGTCGACGGACCGACGAACACCGGTTCCTTGTGCTCGATCTCGATCTTGATCTTCGTCGTGGCGGCACGAGCTGAATCCTTCGCAGCCGCCGTTCCGGTGCCCGCCACGCCGAGCGCAAGCGCGGCAACGACGACACCGACGATTCCTATCCGGCGTGGTGCCGGGGTTCTCTCATTCATTTCCCCTCCTGGGAATCGTGAATGCGGGAAACCTACTTGACGACCGTGATCTTGCCCTGCATCCAGGGGTGGACGGCGCAGAAGTAGAAGAGCTTCGTGCCCGGCTCAGCCGAGATCTTCCGGGTTTGCCGGTTGTTCTTGCCCTCGGTGTACCAACTGTCGCCGGTGTGTTTCTCGGAGAACGGCTTATCCCAGCCGGTCTTGCCGACCTCGACGGTCCGGCGCCCGATCTTCCCGGTCACGTCGTCGAACTCGTGGGCGAGGGCGATGGGACCGCAGATGCCCGTCGCGAAGCAGTTCTTGTACTGCTTGTTCGTCTCCGGGAGGAACTTTCGCTTGATGATCGAGAAGGTGTGCGGGCCGACCTTCTTCGGATTGGTCTCGTTGATCACCTGCAGGTCGGTGCCCCGCTCGATCGTCGACGGGCCCTTGAAGACGAGGTCCTTCTTGGTGACCTCCATGCGGATGCGGGTCGGCTTGGCCGCACCGGCCGTCGCCGCGAGCCCTCCCGAGATCAGCCCTGCGGCCAGCAACGCCGTCCCCAGGCGGATCAACCAGACAACTGAGAGCCGATTCACGACTTACCTCTCGTAGAAAGCAGACGCGCCCAGCGTAACGTCAGCGGCGCAGGAAGGCGCCGATCAGCGCTGCCAGCCGATCCGGCTCCTGAGCCATGAACGCATGCCCGCCTCCCGGGAAGCGGGCCAGCCATGCGTCCGGGTAGAGCCGGGCGAGCGTGGCCGCATTGTCGGGAGGAATGACGACGTCCTCGTCACCGGCGGCGGCGAGCACCGGACCGCGAACCGCCGCCACGCGTTCCGCGTTCGACTCACGTGCCCACGACGCCATCGCCACTTCCTGTGCGGTCAGCACCGCTGGGTCGAGCGCCGCCCGTGCGGCCGCCACGATGTCGCCGAACTCGGCATAGATGCTCGCCGCGAGGTCGGGTGGGAAGAGAAGCTCGAGCAGCCTCTGCGCCTGCTCGTGAGGAGTGCCCGAATGATCGATCAGGCGCCGGAAGACATCGCCTCTGGCGTGCGAGGCGTCCTCGCCGCCGGGATCGGTGCCCAGCAGCACCAATCGTGAGACCCGGTCCGGCTCGTCGGCGGCGAGCTGCTGGGCGACGAAGCCGCCCATCGACCAGCCGGCCACGTCGGCCGTCTCCCAGCCGATCTCATCGAGCAGTGCCGCCATGTCCGCGGCCATCGACCCGACGCTGAGATCGCCCGGGTCCGGGTCGGAGCCGCCGACCCCGCGGTTGTCGGGACAGACGACCGTGGCGAAGCGGCCGAGGGCGGCGAGAAAACCCGGATCCCAATCGTCCTTGGTCGCGGCATAGCCGTTGATGAGGAGCAGGGGAGGCCCTGAGCCGAGTCGGCGCCAGGCGATCGCGCCCTTCGGCCCGTCGAACGTCCCGGTCTCCTCGGCAGCCACGGCAGGAGCCTATTCGCCCCTAGAACAGGCGCGGCGGCCGGGGGCCGGGATCAGGTGCCGGATTCGGCGATGGTGTCGGTGGCCGGTCCGCGTGCGGGTCGCGGAACGGAGCGACGCGGCGGGCGCCGCCCCGGGCCGATTCGGGGCGGCGCAGCAGCGCGCCGATCCGCCGGCGCTCCGCCGGCGGAAGGTTCGGGCCCTCCGCGTAGAGCCGCTCGTAGCGGGGGACGAGGTCGGGCCGGTACTGCCGAAGCCAGTCCATGTAGATGTCGCGGACCTCGCCCTTCATGTGCAGGCCGACGCCGCTGACGCTCGTCGCCCCGGCCTCCCCGCAGAGCTCGAGAATCTCGTCCACCTGCTCGGGCGAGTCGTTGATGCCGGGCATCAGCGGCGCGATCAGGACGCCCGTCTCGATCCCCGCCTCCCGCAGCGCCGCTACGGCCTCGATCCGCTTCCGTGGGCTCGGCGTGCCGGGCTCGCTCGCCCGCCAGGCCCTGCGGTCCAGGGTCGGGATCGACAGGTTCGCGGTGAACTTCGCCTTCTCGGCGAGCTTCCGGAACAGGTCGATGTCGCGGAGCAGCAACGGCGACTTCGTCAGCACCGAGCACGGATTGCGGGCCTCCAGCATCTGCTCCCAGACCGCCCGGGTGATCCGGTACCTGCCCTCGACCCACTGATACGGGTCGGTGTTGGTCCCGAGCGCCACGTGCTCCCCCTTCCACGACGGCCGCCGCAATTCCGCCCGCAGCACCTCCGGCAGATTGACCTTGACGACGATCTGCCGCTCGAAGTCCTCGCGCGGATTCAGGTCGAGATATCGGTGGGTCGGCCGGGCGAAGCAGAAGGTGCATGCATGGCTGCATCCCCTGTAGGGGTTGACCGTCCAGCGGAAGTCGGCGAAGCCCATCGGGGGGATCGAGTTGAGGGCGGAGCGGGCCTGGACCTCGTGGAATCGGATGCCGACGGCCTCCGGTGCGTCGAAGGTGCGGACGACGGGGGCGCCCTCCATTCCGGGCAGCCGGTTGGCGCGATCCCGCTCGGTTCTGAGGTTATCCCAGCGCACGAACGTATGTTCGCATAGGGCCCGGCGGATCGGGCCGGGCTCAGTCCTCGCGGACGACCTCGGAGGCGCTCTTGTCGTCACGCAACCCGAGGAAGCGTGGGTGGCGAAGGCGGCCGTGGCGGGTCCATTCGGTGAAGCCGATCTGGGCGACCAGCTCGGGTTCGACCCAGTGGGCGCCGCGCTCGATCGCGGTCGTGTCGGCGAAGGGCGGGGTGGAGGTCTCGAGCCTGCGGAGCCGCCCGGCGATGTCGGCCAGGGTGGCTTCGTCGAAGCCGGTGCCGACCTTGCCTGCGTAGTGCAGCTCGCCTTCGTCGAAATAGCCGAGCAGCAGCGCACCGAAGCCCGACCGCGACCCCCGCGGGTCGGTGTAGCCGCCGACCACGAGCTCCTGGCCGCGCTCGCACTTGAACTTGAGCCAGTCGCGGGAGCGGCGCTCCGAGTAGGGACTGTCGGCACGCTTTGCGATCAGGCCCTCCCAGCCCTTGCTGCAGGCCTCCCGGAACAGCTCCACGCCGTCGCCGTTGCGGTGGGTCGTGAGCCGGATCGGATCCTCGAAGCGGATGGCCTCCCGGAGCAGCGACTTTCGAGCCCGCAGCGGCAGCCGCCGGACGTCGACGCCGTTCAGCCAGAGAAGATCGAAGACGTAGAAGAACACCGGCACGAACCGCTGCTTGCGCTGCGCGAGCCTGGAGAAGCTGGTCTGGCTGCCGTCGAAGGCGACGACCTCGCCGTCGATCGCGAACCGGGCCGACGGCTGGGCGGCGAGCGCATCGGCGATCTCCGGGTAGCGCTCGTTGAGCGAGAGGTCGTTGCGCGAGAGCATGCGGACGCTGTCGCCGTCTTTGATCGCGACGCACCTGATCCCATCGAGCTTCCGCTCGAAGACCCAGTCGGCCCGGCTGAACCGCTCATCGGTGAGGACGGCCTTCATCGCGCCGGCGTGCCGCGGTGCCGGCGCGGCGACCAGGCGGGACCGCTCCTCCTCCGTCAGCCGGTCCAGCGCGCCGCTCATGACCTCACTCCAGCAGATCGACCACCGCGCGCTCGATCGCCTCACGGTCGGCGAAGCGATCCTCCCCGGCCCGCCGGTCCAGTCGCCGCAGCGAATCCGCGAGGGTCTGCCCGGTGTCGAAGCGGTCGAAGACCCGCGGGTCGATGTAGGAGGCGCGACAGACGGCCGGCGTGTTGTTGAGGTGCTGGGCGACGCTCTCGACCACTTCCCGCCCGATTCGCTTCCTCGACGACTTCGTGGTCGCCTCGCCGTCGTGTTCGGCGAGTGCCATCGCGGCCAGAACCGTCGCGTTCCAGGTCCGGAAGTCCTTGGCGCTGAACGCCCCGCCGGCCGCCTCCTTGATCCAGCCGTTGACATGCGCGGGGACGAGGTCCTTCCACTCGCGCCCCTCGCGATACATCAGCAGGTCCTCATCGGGGTCGCCCCGCTTGACCAGCGCCTTGAGCACGGGCAGCAGCGCCGGGTCCGCGATCTCGTGCCTGCTCGTCTGGCCCGACTTCGACGGGTACTCGAACACGGCTGCACCGTGCGCGAAGCGGACGTGTCGGACCTTCAGGGTCGTCAACCCGTAGCTCTCGTTCTCGTCCTCGTAGCGTTCGCTCCCGATCCGGAACAGGCCGCGGTCCAGCAGGCCGACGGCGGCGGCCGAGACCCGGTCGAGGATGAGCCCTCGCTTGCCGAGCCCCTCGTCGATCCGCTCCCTCAACTCGGGCAGGATCCGCGCGAACTCGAGCATCTCGTCGAATTTCAGGCGATCCCGCCGGGCTCGCCAGTCGTCGTGGTAGCGGTACTGCTTGCGCCCGGCTGCGTCGACGCCCGTCGCCTGGATGTGTCCGCGGGGGTCGGAGCAGATCCAGACGTCCTGCCACGCCGGAGGGATCGCGAGGCCGGCGATCCGTTCGATCACGTCGGCGTCGGTGACCCGCTCGCCGTCCTCCTCGTGGTAGCTGAAGCCCTTGCCCCTCCGCACCCGGTGGAGTCCCGGTCCGCTGCAATCGACTCGTCTCGTTCTCGGCATGAGCCGAGACGTTCTACCTCTCCGGTGGCCTCGGCAAACGCCGACGCCGCCGAGCGCCTACCAGCGGGAGCGCGGGTCGACGTAGAGCGAGTCGACGGAGGAGTCGTTGATCCCGACCGAGGTCAGCTTGTACTGGAAGCTCACGATCCCGTCGCGGAGGACCCACCAGGCGGGGGCGGCGAAGCGGTTGGAGAGGTTCCATCCGTCTTCGCCGCGGACGATCCCGACCGGGACGGAGAGGCCGTTGGGCGAGACCGCCTCGACGAGGACCCTTCCGGTCCTGATCAGGTTTCCGGTGCTCTGCACGAACATCCGGGCGTGGGGGGTGTTGTCGTCGATGCAGATCGGCGCGCTCAGGGCCGACGCGCCGGCCGGCAGGTCAAGGACGGACGAGCCACCGAGCGGCGAGGTACCCGGCTCGATCGAGGCGCGCCGGGAGAGCGTCCAGCCCTCGGCCGAGCCCTCGAAGTCACCGCCGGGGGCCAGCCTGTACTGGTCGTCGTCGCCCCACGGAGCGAAGATCTGGGAAGTCGCCTCGTTGCAACCGGTGACGGTGTCGGCGCGGGCGGCGCCGGGCAGCAGCGCGGTGCAGACGATTGCGACCGGCAGCGCCCACAGCAGCGCGCGGAGGCGGTCGAAGCGGGCAGGGGCGGAAATCGTGCAGGGGGAACGGTGCATGCCCTCAAGCTCGGGCTAGGTCCCGCCGATCCTTAATCCTGTGGAGCGGACGGACGAATGGCGTAGCCGGTGAATGTCGCATCGGAATCGGTCTCGCCCGGGGTCCAGCGCCTGCTCGCAGAGGCGCGCGGCCGGATGACATCCTCGGTGGCGCGTCGCGAACGGCGGGTCGAGACGCTGATCGGCGGATCCTTCGTCGTCGCGGCCGTCCTGCTCGCCGTCCTCGTCCCGACCGATCGGTCGCTCGACTGGACGGCGGCGATCATCAGCACGCTCGTCCTGGCCATCGCCGCGCAGGTGGTCTTCGAGGTCGGGTCCGCCTACACGCTGCCGACCGAGGTCGCGCTCGTCCCGATGCTGTTCGTGCTGCCGCCCGAGCTGGTCCCGCTGTTCGTCCTCGCCGGGCTGGCGCTCGGCAAGGCCGGCAACGCGCTGTCGGGGCAGATCGCACCGGCGAGAATCCTGATGGCGCCTGGGGATGCGTGGTTTTCGATCGGGCCGGCGCTGGTTCTCTCGATCGCCGGAGCACCCCTCGTCGCAGAGACCGCCTGGTACATCCTCGTGCTCGCCCTGGCCTCCCAGTTCGCGGTCGAGTTCGTCGTCTCGGGCCTGCGCGAGAGGCTTCACGGCGGCGCTTCGCTCCGTGAGCAGATCGCCGAGAACCGATGGATCCACCTCGTCGACACGCTGCTCGCACCCGTCGGCCTCGCCGTTGCCTTCGCCGCGACCGGCCGGCCGTGGGCCCTGCTGCTCGCCGTCCCGCTCTTCCTGCTGCTGCTGATCTTCGCCCGCGAGCGGACCGAGCGGCTGCAATCGCTGCTCGAGCTGAGCGGCGCCTACCGAGGGACCGCTTACGTGCTCGGCGACATGATCGGGCACGACGACTCCTACACCGGTCATCACAGCCGCAGCGTCGTCGAGCTGTCCGTCGGGGTGGCGGAGGGCCTCGGACTGGACGAACGTCGGCGCCGCAACGTTGAATTCGGCGCGCTCCTCCACGACGTCGGCAAGGTCGCGATCCCGAACAGCCTGATCAACAAGCCGGGGCCGTTGAGCGAGCGCGAGTGGATGACGGTCAGGACCCACACGGTCGAGGGACAGCGGATCCTCGAGAAGATCGGCGGCCTGATGTCGTCGATCGGCTCGGTCGTCCGTTCCTCCCACGAACGTTACGACGGCGCCGGTTACCCCGACGGCCTCGTCGGCGAATCGATCCCGATCGAGTCGCGGATCATCTGCGCCTGCGACGCCTTCAACGCGATGACGACCGACCGGCCGTACCGGACCGCGGTCTCGATCGAAGACGCGATCACCGAGCTCGAGGTCAACGCCGGTACCCAGTTCGACCCGCGGGTGGTGCCGGTCCTCGTCACCCAGGTCCGCCGCCGCTACGGCGCCGGCGCACCCAGCCCCGACTGAGCGCCCGGCCGCAGGGACCGCCCGCGACTATGTTGCGGACATGAGCGACGCATCTTCGCGACGCGCGGTAGTGGCCGGGGCCGGGATCGGCGGGCTGGCCGCGGCGATCGCTCTGCGGCGATCCGGCTGGGAGGTCGAGGTACTCGAGCGCGACGCCGAGATCCGCCCGCTCGGGGCGGGCCTGTCGATCTGGCCGAACGGGGTCGTCGCGCTGCGGAAGCTCGGGCTCGGCGAGATCGCCGAGGGCCCCGCTGTCCCGCGCGGGGGCGGCGCGCTCCGTCGCCCGGACGGGTCCACCCTGGCCGGCTTCGACCCAGCGGCGATCGAGAACCGGTTCGACGCGCCGCTGGTCGGCGTGCACCGCCGGGACCTTCACGAAGCGCTCCTCGCCGCCCAGACCGTCCAGCCCAGGCTGGGATCGGAGGTCGTCTCGGTCTCGGCCGGCGAGGTGCGGACCGCCGACGGCGCCGCACTCCGGGCGGACCTGATCGTTGGAGCAGACGGCCTCGGCTCGGCCGTCAGGGAGGCGATCCTCGACGCCGCCGACCCGGTCGATTCGGGGATCGTCGCCTTCCGCGGGATCGCCGAGTCGCCGGCCGACGTGCCGGCAGGTGAGATGTGGGCTTCGGGGTGCGCGGCGGGATTGCTGCCGCTCGCCGGCGGCCTGACCTACTGGTATGTCGCGTTCCACGGCGAGGCCGGCGATCGAGACGTCCTGGATGCCCGCGCCGCCGAGTTCGCGTCGCCGCTGCCGGAGCTGGTGGACGCAACCGACCCCGCCGCCGTGCTCTCCCATCGCCTCTTCGACCGCGACCCGGTTCCCACCTGGTCGAACGGCCCGATCACGCTGCTCGGCGATGCGGCGCACCCGATGCTTCCCTTCCTCGGCCAGGGCGCCTGCTCGGCCCTCGAGGATGCCGTCGCACTCGGCGAGACGCTCGCCGGTGGCGACGTCGGTGCCGGCCTCGCCGCCTACGAGGCCGCGAGGGTCAAGCCGACGACGGTGCTCGTCAAGCGATCCCGCTCAGCGGCTCGGGTGGCCCTGATGAAGTCGCCGATCGGCATGGCGATCCGCAACCGCGCGGTGAGCTGGACGCCGGAGTCGGCGCGGATGCGTCAGGTCGCGGCCGTCGTAGCCCCCTGACCGGGGGAGGCCCCCGAACGCAAAGACGCCCGGCGGCCGAAGCCGCCGGGCGTGTCCACCCGAGGAGGTGGGGGTCAGCCGTCTACTAGCGGCTGATCGTCTTGCTCGTGGCGCCCTTGCAGAGGTCGGTCTTGCCGACCTTGGCGTAGAACTCGCCGTGCTTGTAGCCGGAGTTCCCGATGGCCCACATGTAGCCGTCGCCGTTGGCCTGAGCGGTGTCCGTGCCGATCTTCTGATCGTTCTTCGGATCCTGGCTACTGCCGAGCTGCTTGAACACCTTCACGGTGCGGCCGTTGGCGCAGTCGTTCTCGTTCGAGCTGGAGACGTAGCCGTAGTAGTCGCCCTGGTGGCCCTTGATCGACACGTTCGTGTCGGCCTTGCCGGCGGCGGAGGCGGTTGCGACTCCGCTGAGCGCCGTGACCGAGATGGCGAGGGCGGCGAGTGAAGCGCGGACCTTGGTGCTGTTGAACATTTTCTTCTCCTTGGGTGGGTTGGTTGAACTCGTAGGACCATGATCTGCTCCAGGGGGCCTCCCGAACAGGCACCCGCGGGGTGAACACGCCCACACCCATTCGTGAACCCAGCAACCCTGCCGACGGCGGTCCTCTGAGACACTTCGCGTCCGATGTCGACCGCCCCGACACACGACAGTTCGCTCCACGATCGCCGGATCGAGAAGATCGTCCCGCTGGCCACGCCGGCGGAGCTGCTGAGCGAGCAACCGCTCTCGCCCGCGGCGGCCGATTTCGTCCTCCGCAGCCGCGAGGAGGTGACGGCGGTCCTCGACCGCGAGGATCCGCGCCTGCTCGTCATCGTCGGGCCCTGCAGCGTCCACGACCCGATCGCCGCCCTTGACTACGCCCACCGGCTTTCTGCGCTGGCCGAGGAGCTGCCCGACCTACTCATCGTGATGCGCGTCTACTTCGAGAAGCCGCGCACGACCACGGGCTGGAAGGGCCTCATCAACGACCCTCACCTCGACAACTCCGGGGACGTCAACGCCGGCCTCAGGACGGCTCGGGACCTGCTCCTGCAGGTATTGGCGACGGGTCTGCCGATCGGGTGCGAATACCTCGATCCGATCACGCCGCAGTACATCGCCGACACCGTGGCCTGGGGAGCGATCGGGGCCCGCACGACGGAGAGCCAGACGCACCGCCAGCTCGCCTCCGGCCTGTCGATGCCGATCGGCTTCAAGAACCGCACCGACGGCAACGTCGGGGTCGCCGTCGACGCCCTGCGCGCGGCGGCCGCAAAGCACTCCTTCGCCGGCGTCGAGCTCTCCGGCGGCTCGGCCATCCTCCGCACCGCCGGCAACGACGACTGCCACATCATCCTGCGCGGCGGTCGCGGCACGACGAACTACGACGCCGACTCGATCGCCGACACGCTCGAGCGCCTCCGGGCCGTCGGGCTCCCGGAGCGGGTCATCGTCGACGCATCGCACGACAACAGCGGCAAGGACGACCAGCGCCAGCCCGCCGTCGCCGAGGCGATCGGCGAGCAGGTGGCCGCCGGAAACGAGGCCATCGTCGGCGTCATGCTCGAGTCGTTCCTCGTCGGCGGCCGCCAGGAGCTCGGCGACAAGCTGACCTACGGCCAGTCCGTCACGGACAAGTGCATGGACTGGGAGACGACCGTCGGCGTCCTGCGGAACCTCGACGCCGCCGCGCGAACCCGTCGCGAAGGCGCCTAGGGCCGAGGCCGGCCCGCCGGTCGCCGCCCCACCTCGGGCGCGCCCAAACGTCTCACGGGATAGGAGACCACCGCGCGGTAGCGACGAAAGGGTCCTAACCGGCCCCTTTCGCCGCGCGAGCCGGGGGTCGGGCCGGGCCGTGCGACGAAAGGGCAGATGACTCCGACCGGACCTCCGGACGAAGCGGATGGTGAAGCCGGAGCTTCCCGAAGCTACCTAGGGCTCGATCGTGTTGGCGGGGTCGGGCCGGTCCTCCGGCGGGCCCTGGCTGTAGTCGCCGAAGGGTCCGTCGCGATCGGTGATGGCCGCCCGCACTCCATCGCGCTCCGCCTGCTCGATGAAGCCGAGGGCGTCGGGCGTGTTGCGCATCAGCCCGTCGAGGATCGGACCGAGCGTCTGGGTGGACGAGAGGCCCATGTTCTCGTAGGCATGGTTGACGACGAGCTTCATCGCCGCGAGCTGGGAGGAGGGGATGGATGCGAGCTCGGCGGCCAGTTCGGCCACGCGGTCCTCGAGCTCGGCGAACGGCACCGCCTCGTTGATCAACTCGATGTCGGCGGCCTCGCGGCCCGAGAGCGGCCGGCCGGTAAGCGCGTGGTACTTGGCCTTCGCGAGCCCGAGGCGGTAGATCCACATTCCCGACAGATACGCGCCCCACATGCGGCTGTAGGGCGTGCCGATCCGGGCGTCCTCACTGGCGACCACGAGGTCGGCGCAGAGGGCGAAGTCGCTGCCGCCGCCGACGCACCAGCCGTGCACCTGTGCGATCACCGGCTTCGGAGAGCGCCAGACACTCATGAACTTCTGGGTCGGCGAGATCTCCGGCGCGGTCGCGAAGGCGAAGTCCTTGCCCGGGTCCCAGCGGCCGTCGGTCTCGATCAGGTCCTTCCAGTGCCCGAAGCCGCCGCCGAAGTCGTACCCGCCGCAGAAGGAGCGACCCGCGCCCCGCAGGACGATGACCCGGACGTCGTCGTCGCGGACGGCCCGCCCGACCGCGGCCTCGACCTCGTCGGGCATCGGCGGCACGATGGTGTTGAGCTGCTCCGGTCTGTTCAGGGTGATCGTCGCGACCGGCCCGTCGGTCGAGTAGAGGATCGTCTCGTAGCCGCCCTCGGTCGTCTCGGCGGTGTCGCCCTCGTTCGCGCTCATCGGCTATTTGTAACCGCCCCGTGACTCTCGCGCTTTCAATCGGGCAGGCGCGCCGCCTGGCGCTCCACGCTCAGGGCCTCGCCCTGCCTCCCTCGGGAGGGACGACGGTCGATGACGTCGTCGCCCGCCTCGGCTGCCTGCAGCTCGATCCCGTCGGCGTCGTGGCCCGCTCTCCGTTGCTCGTCCTCCGCGCCAGGTTGGTCGGTGGGACGCACGACTCCCACGAGCGCGCTCTGACGCGCACCGCCTATCGCGACCGGCGCCTGTTCGACTACTGGTGCCACGAGGCGAGCCTCTGCCACGTCGACGACCTGCCGATCCACCGCTGGGCCATGCGGACGTACCTCGATCGACTCTCGCCCGCCCGTAGCGTGGTCCGTGAGTGGATGGAGGGCAACGCATCGTTCGCCGACCACACGGTCGGGGCGCTGGCCGATGCGGGCCCCCTACGGGCGCGCGAGCTCGAGGACCGCGCCGAGGTCGACTGGGAGCACGGGCACTGGACCGATGAGATCTCCTCCCGGCAGAACATCGCCCGCATGCTCGACCGCCTCTGGATGATGGGCCGGGTCGGCATCTCCGACCGGGTTGGGATCGAGAGGCGCTGGGACGTGATCGAGCGCTGCCTCCCCGAGGGCGCCCTCGCCGCCGCCGACGAGGACCCGCTCGAGGCCGGCGAGGTCGTGCGGCGGGCGATCGTCCGCTCGGTCGGGATGCTCGGGGTCGCCAGGGCGCCGCACATCGCCGCGCACTTCACGAGACGGCGCTATCCGGGGATGGGCGGGCCGGGCGCCGGCGTCCTCGGTGAGCTGGAGCGATCCGGAGGGCTCGTCCGGGTGGCCGTCACCGGGCTCCGCGGCGACTGGTGGGTGAAGCCGGAGGACCTGGAGGGGGTCGCCGATCTCGAACCGGGGAGGAGGACCGTGGCCCTTTCGCCGTTCGACAACCTGCTCTGCGACCGGGCCCGGACCGCGGAGCTTTTCGGCTTCGACCACCGACTCGAGATCTACGTCCCGGCGGCCAAGCGCCGCTGGGGTTACTACGTGCTGCCGGTCCTCCACGGCGAGCGGCTCGTCGCGCGGGCCGACCTCAGGGTCGACCGCGAAGGGGACGAGCCGGTGCTTCGCGTATTGGCGGTCCACCACGAGCCGGGGCGGAAGGCGCCGCGCGCGGTGGAGCGGGCGCTGGAATCGCTGGCCCACTGGCGGGGCGCTGGATAGACGACCGCGGACCCCAGAAACGACGAAGGCCGGCCCGCTTGCGCGGTCCGGCCTTCGAAGCGTAGAGCTGAAAAGTCGTTCAGCCGGCGATCGTGACGTTCGCAGCCTGGGGGCCCTTCTGGCCCTCCTCGAGGTCGAACGTGACCTTGTCGCCTTCAGCGATGCGGGTTCCCGGGGCGAGACCGTTGACGTGGACGAACGCGTCCTTGCCACCGCCCGCGACCTCGATGAAGCCGTAGCCCTTGTCGTCGTTGAACCACTTAACGGTTCCTTCAGCCATATGAGTTCCCTCCTAAGGGATAGGTGCCGGTCCTTATGAAAAGCAATGCACTCGGCACCAACTCATCCAAAAAAACAAGCTTGATAAAGCCGACCAGTTCAGTCGGTGTCATTGACGATACGCATTACCGGCCCCCGACGCGGGTTCCGTCAGCCGCGTGCCGACTTGACCAGCACGTCGTCGGGAGTCACCTCGGTGTCGACCTCGAAGGTCTTTCCGGCCTCGAGGATCGTCACCGGACCGACCGAAGGGTCGCCGTTCGGGCCGATGTCGTAGGGGTTGAGGATCCCGCCGCCGCCCTTCGTGTCGAAGACCGCAGAAGTGATCGCGGCACGATCCGTCCCGCCGGTCTCGATCGCGCCGAGCAGGACCGAGGCGGCCTCGGCCGCGTATGGGGCGAACTGCTCGACCGGCGCGCCGTCGAGGGCGTCGCCGAGGTCGGAGACGAACGCGACGCCGTTGCTCGAGAGGTTCTCGGGGGCGCTGCCGGGAATGCTCGCGAACATCCCCGCTGACGCCTCGCCGGCGTCGTCGATCGTCGCCTGCTGCGCGAAGCCGTCGAAGGCGACGAGCGGGATCTTGGCGTTCGAGCCGAGAACCTTCACCTTGTCGTCGATCAACTGCCCGCCGTTCTGATCGGTCAGCCCGGCCAGGACGACGGCGTCGGCGCCGGAGCTCTTGACCTGCTCGAAGAGCTTCGTGTAGTCGTCGGCCTTCGGGTCCCAGGTCTCGTAGCCGGCGACGTCGAGGCCGAGCTCGCCCGCGGCTCCCTTGAAGTTCTGAGCCTGCCCGGTGCTGGTCGGGTCGTCGGCGGCGTAGAGGACGAACGGCCGGATCGCGTTCTCTTCCTCCGAGGTGAACTGGGCCAGCGCGGCGCCCTGGAAGGCATCGTTGGGGATCACCCGCGCGTAGTTGCGATCACCGGTGGGGTAGAGGCTGTCCGGTTGGCCGTCCTCGCAGAGCGAGCTGCTCTCGGTCAGGCACACTGCCGTGTTGCCGGGGGAGATCATTGCGACGTCGGCCTTGTTGAGGATCGGGATCTCGATCGCCGCGCAGCCGGAGTTGTAGGTGCCGATCACGCCGAGGACCCGGTCGTCGTCCGCGTAGGCGGTCGCGTTGTCCTTGCAGATTCCCTCGTCCCAGAGCCCGGTATCCGCGGAGGAGTCGTCGCAGGCCTGGAATGCGACGGGCGTGTCGCCGGCCGTCCAGTCGTTCTGGTCGAGCATCAGGCGGATCGCCTCCACCTGCTGATCGGACCGCTCGGCGGAGTCGCCCTGCATCGGCAGGTCGGAGACGATGATCCCCTCGGGGGTACCGCTCCCCTCGTACTCCACGTCTCCGCAGGTATCGATCGAGAGGCCATCGATCGACGCCGACGCCTCCGTGGCATCGCTCGAGTCCGTGCTGTCGCCGCCTCCGCAGCCGGCGAGGAGTGCCGCGGCGAGAACACCAGCGGAGAACAGGGAAAGGCGTGCGGCGGGGCCGCTCAATGTGAGCTTCATCACATGAGATTGATGACAGCGCCTCCGGACGGACGATTCCCGTCCAGATCGGGCCGTCTTGCTAACAGGGAGGCTCGAGGGCTCCGAGTGCTGAGGGGATGGGTAGTACGCACCGGAGTCCGGAGCTGGTTCTGACGTTCCTCGCGTTCATGGCGGGTGTCGTCCTGCTGTTGATCGCCCTTGGGGTCACCGATGGACGCGCCGGGGGCGTCGACCTCGCCCAGGCCGCCGACTCGCCGGCCGCCGAGCCGGCAGCGGCAGCTCGACCCGCCGCGCCCCCCGCTCCCCGCCCGAAGCCGGAGATCGCCCTGCCGAGCGACGGAACCCCGATCCTGACCGTTCGCGACGGCGCCGAGGTGACGCTGCGCGACGCTCCCGACGGCAAGGTCGTCTCGACCGTCACCGACACCACCGAGTTCGACTCGCCGACCGTCCTGTCGGTCGCCGAACGCCGCGGCAACTGGGCCGGCGTCCCGACCGCCGATCTCCCGAACGGCAAGCTCGGCTGGGTGAAGCTCGACGACGACGGGATCAAGATCGACTCGGTCGGCCAGTCGATGGTGCTCGACCTGTCCTCGATGACCGGTCGCCTCTACCGCGGCGACGACCTCGAGCGGAAGTGGCAGATCGGGATCGGCGCGCCGGCGACTCCGACGCCGACCGGCCGGTTCTCGATCACCGACGAGATCGAGGGTGGACTCAACCCGACCTACGGCTGCTGCGCGATTGCTCTCAGCGCGACTCAGCCCAACCTGCCCCCGGGCTGGACCGGCGGCGACCGGATCGCCATCCACGGCACGTCGCTGCCGCTCGGCGAGGCCAACTCCACCGGCTGTCCGCACAGCGCCGAGGAAGATCTCCAGGCGATCATCGACGGTGTCCCGCTCGGGACGCCGGTCACGATCAAGAACTGACCCGGCGCCCGCGGGCACCGGCGCGGCTCCGGAGCGGCAATAATCGCCGCGTGAGCGATCGCAACGTACTAGGGGGAGAGCTCGAGGCGTGCGGGACGGATCCGATGACCGGGTTCTTCCGCGACGGGTGCTGCCTGACCGGCCCCCAGGACGTCGGCAGCCACACGATCTGCGCCGTCGTCACCGCCGAGTTCCTCGATCACCAGGTTTCGATCGGCAACGACCTGAAGGCGCCCGTGCCCGAGTTCGGGTTCCCGGGCCTCGCTCCCGGCGACCGCTGGTGCGTGACCGCCGCGAACTGGCTGCGTGCCCACGAGGACGGGGCGGCGGCACTGGTCGTCCTCGCCTCGACGAACGAGCGGGCGCTCGAGATCGTCCCGATCGAGGCGCTGGAGGAATACGCGGTCGACGTTCCGGCCGACCCCGGCGCACTCGAGAGCTGAACCCACAACCGCCAACGAAAGGCCCACCCCAATGCCAGAAGGTTCACCAGTACTGATCACCGGATGCTCCACCGGAATCGGCCGCGCCACGGCCGAGCGCCTGGTCGCCGCCGGCCACACGG
>Ga0209023_10002013_pt1 | contig 26222 bp, 22 predicted proteins | sample LakOneMetagenome_FD_187468 | JGI IMG/M metagenome (GOLD analysis project Ga0209023, IMG submission 187468) | Freshwater and sediment microbial communities from Lake Erie, Canada (SPAdes) (version 2) | ecosystem: Environmental > Aquatic > Freshwater > Lentic | place: Lake Erie, Canada...
AACTCGTCGAGCACCCTGGGCAGCTCGTCGCAGGCTGCGCTGCCCAACCAGTCGAGCTCCAGTTCCAGCTCGTCCACGTCGACCGCTCAGATCCAGGTGATCAGCTCCGGCTCGTTCACCGTCGATCTGTCGCTCGACGACACCGACATCTCCAAGATCAAGGTGGGCCAGCTCGCTGCGGTGAGCCTCTCCACCTCGACGTCCACCACGTCTCGCTTCGGCGGGTTCGGTGGGTTCGGCGGGGGCCAGTTCCCCGGGGCGTTGGCCAACCAGTCGTCGTCGGGCAGCGCCACGACCACCACCACGCAGGCGAACAGCACCGGCACGGCCGACTCCATCACCGGCATCGTGACCGAGGTGGGCAAGGTGGCCGACGCCAGCTCCGGGGTGGCGTCGTACCCCGTGACCGTGGCCTTCATCGACACCACCGGCAAGTTCAACGTGGGTGCGACGGTGAGCGCCGACATCACCTACGCCGAGTCCAAGAACACGATCCAGGTGCCGGCCCGCGCCGTCACCACCGCCAACGGCACGTCGACCGTCACGGTCACCTCCGGTGGCAAGCACGAGACCCGCACGGTCACCACCGGCCTCACCTCCGGAGCCATGGTGGAGATCACGTCGGGTCTCAAGGCTGGGGAGAAGGTGGTCATCACCCTCCCCGGCCGGTTCGGAGGCGGAGCAGGCGGCGGCGCAGGCGGAGGCGGAGCGGGGACCGGCGGTGCCGGGGGTGCTGGCGGTGCTGGCGGGTTCACCCCGCCCGCGGGCTTCCCGGTTCCGGGAGGCGGCGGATGAGCCAGCCCCAGACCCCCGTCCCGGTCCTGGAGCTCGAGGCGGTGACCAAGGTGTACACGTCGGGTCCTCTCGAGGTGGCCGCCCTCCGCGGGATCGACCTCCGGATCGACCGTGGCGAGTTCGTGGCGGTCATCGGGCCCTCGGGCTCGGGCAAGTCCACCCTCATGCACATCCTCGGCTGCCTCGACGTGCCCACCGCGGGTCGGTTCCGCCTGGCCGGCGAGGATGTCGCCTCGCTCGGCGAGGATCAGCTGGCCGAGGTGCGCAACCGCCACATCGGGTTCGTGTTCCAGCAGTTCAACCTGCTCGCCTACCTCTCGGCCTGGCGCAACGTGGAGCTCCCGCTGGTCTACACCGGCATCGATCGGGCCGAGCGCAAGGAGCGGGCCCTGGCCGCCCTGGCTCAGGTCGGCTTGGCGGACCGGGCCGACCACAAGCCGGGCGAGCTCTCCGGCGGCCAGCAGCAGCGCGTGGCCGTGGCCCGTGCCCTGGTGACCGAACCGGCGCTGATCCTGGCCGACGAGCCCACCGGCAACCTCGACTCCGTCGCCACCCGCGATGCCCTCGACCTGCTGGCCAACCTCCACCGCTCTGGTCGCACCATCGTGCTCATCACCCACGAGGCCGACGTTGCGGCGCGGGCGCAACGGACGGTCCACATCTACGACGGCATGGTCCGCGACATGGTCGCCGACCCGCTGTTGGCGGACGCCGGCCGGGGAGCTCCGGCATGACCTGGCGCGACACGTTCCGCACCGCAGCCGACGCGGTGCGCAGCCACCGCCTCCGATCTGCCCTCACCATGCTCGGGATCCTCATCGGGATCACCGCGGTGATCCTCACCGTGGGACTCGGCAAGGGCGCCAAGGCCCAGGTCCGGGACCAGATCAACGAGCTCGGCACCAACATCTTGGTGGTCTCGCCGGGTAGCACCACGAGCAGTTCTGGGGTGCGAGGCGGGTTCGGCTCCACGTCGACGCTCACCATGCAGGACGCCGAGGCGCTCGACGCCAAGGCCGGGGTTCCCGACGTGCAGGCCGTGGCCGCCACCGCCACGTCATCGGTGTCGCTGGCCAACGGCACCACCAACTGGACCACCACCCTCACCGGCACCACCCCGTCGTGGCAGGAGGTCCGATCCCGGAAGGTCACCTCCGGCCGGTTCATCACCGAGGCCGACGAGAACAAGGCCGCCACCGTGGTGGTGCTGGGACCGTCCACCGCCGACGAGCTGTTCCCCACCGGCAACCCGGTGGGCCAGAAGGTCACGCTCGACGGGACCAAGCTCACCGTGATCGGGGTGCTCGAGGAGCTCAGCTCCTCTGAGCAGACCACCAGCAACGACCTGGCCATCGTGCCGTTCTCCACCTACTCCCAGCGCCTCGTGGGCGGGACCACCCGAGACTCGGTGAGCTCGATCTACGTGAAGGCGACCTCGTCGGACACCTTGTCGGCGGCGTACCAGGAGACCGACGCCACCCTGCTCAACCTGCACCACATCACCGCAGCCAGCTCGGCCGACTTCACCATCGCCACCCAGGAATCCATCCTGAGCGCAGCCACCTCGGTGGACAAGACCATGACCCTGATGCTCGGGGGCATCGCGGTGATCTCGCTGCTGGTCGGCGGCATCGGCGTCATGAACATCATGTTGGTGTCGGTCAGCGAGCGCATCCGGGAGATCGGCCTGCGCAAGGCCCTGGGCGCTCGTCCTCGGTCCATCCGCCGCCAGTTCCTGGTGGAGGCCTCCATCCTGGGCCTGGCCGGTGGGCTGCTCGGCGTGGCATTCGGGATCGCCGGTGCCGTGATCATCCCCCACCTCAGCGATACGAGGGTGATCCTCTCGCTGGCCGCATCCCTCGGCGCCATCGCCATGGCCGTGGGCATCGGGGTGGCCTTCGGGGTCTACCCGGCCTCCCGCGCCGCCCGCCTGGCCCCCATCGACGCACTTCGGAACGAGTGAACCCGTGAACGACCTTCCCCCCGCCGACCAGCCCGACCCCTTCCCGCCGGACCCCATGGCCCAGCTCTTCCCCGGTCCCTCCGGGCTGGGCCGGTCCCCGCGGCGTCGAGCCCGCCGGGCCGTGGTCGGTGGCGCTGCTGCTGCCGTGCTGCTCCTCGGTGGGGTGGCGGTGGCCAGCGCCGGCGGCTCGGACTCCGGCGGCGTGCGCACCGCGGTCGTCGCCAAGCACTCGGTCGCGCAGGTGCTGCGCTCCGTGGCCACCGTGGAGCCGGTCGACCAGGCCAGCGTGGCCTTCCCGGTAGCGGGAACGGTCGAGCAGGTCGACGTGAAGGCGGGCGACACCGTGGTGGTGGGCCAGCCGCTCGCGTCGCTCGACACCGACTCGCTGACCCGCACCCTCCACCAGAAGGAGGCCACGCTGGCCGAGGCGGAGCTGAAGCTCCAGAAGGCCCTCGACGGTGAGGACGTCGGCGGCACCGGCTCCGGCGTCAACCCGTCGAGCGGCGCGGGCGGGAACCAGACCGTCCCGGCCTCGTACTCCAGCAGCGCCTCGAGCGCATCGGTGCGCCTGATCTCCTACGACACCAAGACCGTCGCCGAACCCACGACCACCACCACGACCGCACCGTCGGCCGGTCCGACCACCAGCCCCACGGGTGCGGCCGACGATGCGCAGCTCCGGGCCGCCCAGCAGGCCGTGCTCGATGCCCAGCAGAAGGTCGACGCGTCGCTCGCCGCTGCCCAGCAAGCCCTCGACTCGGCCAGCCAGATCTGCGTGGCAGATCCGTCCACCGACCCTGCCACCACCACGACCACCGAAGCGAGCGCGGCCCCGTCGGCCAGCGACGGCGACTCGTCCCTGGCCGCATGCCAGGCCGCGCTGCAGAAGGTGCTGACGGCCCAGCAGCAGGTGGCGGCCGACCAGGCCGCGCTGGCCAAGGCGTCCACCGCCCTCAACGACCTGATCCAGGCCCGGGCCACCTCGGGTGCCGGGACGGGCACGGGGACCGGGTCAGGCGGCGGGTCCGGCACCGGCTCGGGTTCGGGACCGTCGAACGGGTCGTTCCCGTCGACCGGCTCCGGCTCCGGCACGGGCACCGGTTCCACCGGCCCCACCAGCACGGGGTCCACCAGCTCGTCCTCCCCGTCGGCCGAAGCGCTCGTGGCCTACCAGAAGTCGGTCGATGCAGCCGAGGCACAGGTGACGGTGGCCCAGCAGGCCATCGCCCAGGCCACCATCGTCAGTCCCATCGCCGGCACCGTCGCGGAGGTCGGCCTGGTCACCGGGGACGCCGTCACCGCCGGATCCAGCACGGCCAACGTGGTGATCGTCGGCAAGGGCGGCTTCGAGGTCACCACCACCATCAGCGTGGCCAACATCCCCAAGGTGAAGGTGGGTCAGGCGGTCACCGTGACCCCCGACGCCACCCGAGTGGCCATCAAGGGCGAGGTGGTCCGCATCGGTGCAGCGTCCACGTCGAGCACCTCGACCACCACCTACCCGGTGATCATCGGGCTCACCGGCGACACGTCGAGCCTGGGCAACGGTTCCACCGCGTCGGTGGCCATCGTGACCGACGCTGCGGTCCGGGCCATCTCGGTGCCCACCTCGGCCGTCACCGTCAACGGCGATCGCCACACCGTGCAGGTCACCGAGAACGGCACCACCAAGACCGTGGTGGTCGGGGTGGGTGCCGTGGGCGACACGTGGACCCAGATCACGAGCGGCCTCACGGTCGGCCAGCAGGTGGTGCTGGCCGACCTGTCCGAGCCCCTGCCCGGCTCGGCCACCTCGTCCTCGTCGTCCAACGGCCGCAATGGCCAGACCGGCGGCCGCGACGGCTTCACGCCGCCTGCCGGGTTCACGCCGGGTGGCGGCTTCCGTCCTCCCGGCTGACCGGCGGGTCGTCGTCGTACGCTCCAGCCATGGCCGATGCACCGATGACCACGATGCCGGTGGCCTTCCTGGGCCATGGCAACCCTATGAACGCCATCGAGAACAACCGCTACACCGATGCGTGGTCGTTGTTCGGCCGGTCCATGCCTCGGCCTCGGGCCGTCCTGGTCATCTCGGCGCACTGGTACACCAACGTCACCCTTGTCACGGCCATGGATCGGCCGCGCACCATCCACGACTTCTACGGGTTCCCCGACGAGCTCTTCGCCGTCGACTACCCAGCGCCAGGATCCCCGGAGCTGGCCGCCGAGGTGGCCGAGGTGGCCGAGCCGACGTGGGTGGGCCAAGACGTGGATGGCTGGGGCCTGGACCACGGCACCTGGTCGGTCCTGGTCCACGCCTTCCCCGGCGCAGATGTTCCCGTGGTGCAGCTCTCCATCAACGCCGAGCACGGGTTCGCCCAGCACCTGGAGTTGGCCGCTCGACTGGCTCCCCTTCGAGACCAGGGTGTGGCGATCATCGGCAGCGGCAACGTGGTGCACAACCTGCGCGCCGTCGACTTCCGGTTGGGCGACGAGGGCTTCGACTGGGCTCACCGCTTCGACGACTCGGTCCGCGAGGTGGTCACCACCGACCCGGGCGCCGTGCTGAGGCTGAACGACCATGCCGACTACCACCGCGCCGTGCCCACGCCGGATCACTACCTGCCGTTGATCTACGTGGCTGGGCTGGCCGCGGCAGCCGGCGAGCCGCTCGACGTGATGGTCGACGGCTACCTGGCCGGGTCGCTCACCATGACGAGCTACCGCCAAGGCTGACGGCGCTGCTCGAACGAGTCAGGGCCAGGGCTTGGTGGCGTACTCCTCACGAAGCTTGAACTTCAGCACCTTGCGCAGTGTCTCGTTGCGGGGAAGCGCGTCCACCACCTCGAGCTGCTCGGGGATCTTCTGGCGCATGAGCTGGGCGGCGGTGAGGGCGGCGACCATCTCGTCGAACGTGAGGTCGTCCTGGCCCTCGGCCCGTTCCACCACGGCGCAGACCCGCTCGCCGCGGTCGCGGTCGGGCAGGCCGATCACGGCCACGTCGCCCACCTTGGGATGGGCGTAGAGCACGTTCTCGATCTCGGCCGCGGAGATGTTCTCGCCCTTGCGGATGATGACGTCCTTGAGCCGACCGGTGAGCACCACGTGGCCGTCGGGCCGCTGGTGGCCGAGGTCTCCGGTGCGGAACCATCCCTCGTCGTCGAACGCCTCCGCGGTGGCTGCTTCGTCGGTGTAGCCCCGGAAGACCATGGGACCCTTGAGCCGGACCTCGCCGTCTTCGTCGGGACCGGCGACGGTGCCGTCCTCGGTGACGATGCGCATCTCGAGCCCCACCACGGGCTTGCCGACGGTGTTGGCCAGCTGCTCGTCGGTGTCGTGAGGCGAGCCCTCGCAGATCATGGGGCACTCGGTCATGCCGTAGCCGTGGCAGGTCTTGACGCCGAACTCACGCTTGATCTCTGCGTAGATCTCGGGCGGCATGGGGGCCCCGCCACCGCTCATCTTGCGCAGCGTCGGGATGATCGGGGTGTCGGGATCCTTGCGCTGCTCCGCCAGGTACATCTGGTAGAACGCGGTGCCGCCGCCCACCATGGTGACGCCGTGCTCGGCCAGGATCGGCACCGCAGTAGCGGGGGCGAAGGCCTCGAACAGCACCGCACCGAAGCCGCCGATGAGCATGGTGCCGAAGTAGTCGGGGCCGGCAATGTGCGAGAACGGGAAGGCGATGGAGCCGACATCCTCCGATGACATGTCGAGCGCCACCGCCAGACCGTTGGCCCCGGTGACCAGGGTGCGGTCGGTGTGGCGGACGCCCTTGGGGTCTGACGTGGTTCCGGAGGTGAAGTACACCCAGCGGACCTCGTCGCCATCGGTGGGGGCGGGCGGCAGCGTGGCGGGGTCGCCGTCGGGGAGGGCGGCGAACACGTCGATCACCTGGGGCTTGGTCGGGAGGTCGGCGATGAGCTCGTGGACCATGGCCCCGAAGTCGAACCCGTTCCACTCCCCGGGGACCAGCACCAGCTCGGCGTCGGTGGCGCGGATGGCGTAGCCGACCTCCTTGTGCCGGTAGAAGTGCAGGATCGGGTTCTGGATGGCGCCGAGGCGGGCCAGGGCGAAGCTGGCGATCACCGTCTCGAACCGGTTGGGCAGCTCCCACGTGACCCGTGTCCCGTGCTCCACGCCCAGGGCGGCGAACCCGGCGGCGGCCCGCTCGGCCCGGTCGCGGAACTCGGCGCACGTGAGGGTGTCGCCTGCCTGGTTGATCAGCAGCACCATGTCGGGCGTGGCGGCAGCTCGGCGCTCCACCAGGTCCCAGAGGGTCGGTGCGTCGGCAAAGTTCTCGGTCACGTTCGTCCCCTGCATCCGTCTTCGCCCACCGGGTTCCTGATGGACCGTCAGGGAATCTAGGCCCAACCGACGATCCGGCGGGTCAGCGGGTGATAGGTGGCCAGCAGTAGCGGTGGGGCGGGTCGTCGGGAACCCCGAACGAGCCGGCATCCATCACGGTGTCCACGAGGTCGACGGCCTTCAGCACGCCCCGCAGCGCCTTCGGGAGCCCGGCATCCTCCGGCGGCTCCACCGGTCGGCGGGCGCCGGTCTCGTTCTCCAGCGTGGCCTGGTAGGCGGTGCGCTCGAACGCGGTCCAGCGAGCCCGCCCCTCGACGTACTCGGGGCGGTCCCTGTAGGCGAGCACCACGAGTGTGGCCCCGGCCAGCCGACGACGGGCCTTGCCGTCGGCACAGGGGAAGGCCGGACCCATGTTGGTGGTCACGGTGAACACGGCCCCCTCGCTGACGCCGATGATGTCGCCGGGGCCGTCGCGGGTGACCTGCGCGCTGTAGCAGTCGCCGGGGTTGATCCCGACCACGTCGAGGTGGGCCAGGAGCAGCTCCTGTGGGGTGCTCGGCAGGTAGGGGAACGGCGAGGGGCTGGCCGGGGCCTTGTGCCGCTCGGGGTGGATCACCTTGGCGATCGCCGCCCAGTTCAGGACCTCGACGTGGATGCCGGCGGGCGGCCCGGGCGCGACATCGAGCGGCCGGGTGGCGACCATGCGCTCGTAGACGCCGGGCGCGATGCCCGGTGGGTGGAACGCGACGACGCCATCCACGCGAGCCCACATCGTGCTGGAGTCGCCCTCGCCGCCGCCGTAGCCCTTGATGTCGAGGTGCCGGGCGATCCCGATGGTCCGCTCGGGACCCACGCCGGCCACGGCGAGGTACAGCAGCACGAGGTCCTCATCGAGCAGCGAAGGCTCACCGGCGGCCCGAGCCACCCAGTGCTCGTTGCCCTCGAACCAGTGCGCCTCGGGCCGAGGCGCGGGCGCCAGAGCGCTGGTGGCGGCGTGGACGACGTCCCACTCGACCACCCGGCCCTTCTCCGAGCCCGACATCGCCGGGCTGATCCGGTCGGGCACCCGGTAGACGCCGTAGACCAGATCCGGACGGCCGGCCAGGCCGCTCGATGCCAGGTAGGCGGCGACCTCCTCGACCTGGGTCTTGCCGCGGGTGGCGATGCGGGTGATCGTCGTCGGTGCCCGTCTGGGCGACAGGAATGGCGCCCGGGCCTGGGCGCGAGCGGACCACTCGTCGGCCGGGCTCATCGGGGTCCCCGCCGGTGCCGGTGGCTTGCCGAGCGGGTTGCGGAACACCCCGGCGATCTGCGCTTGAGCCTGGTCGAGCGACCACTCCACCTGCTCGGCGGCGTTCATCCCCATGATGTCCTTGGGGTCGGTGCCGGGGTACACGGCGGGGCCGTAGAGGTGCTCGCCTGCCGGGCCTTGCAACGGGCGAGCGGCGAACCGGGCGGCGTGTTCGTCCTGCAGCCGCAGGTGGTTGCCTCGGATCTGGGCCTCGGCTTCGGCGACCCGAGCCATGTTGGCGTCGTAGGCGGCGCGCTGGGCGGGGTTGAGCGACGCCAGCGCTTCCTCGCTCGGGCCCTCGTCGCTGTAGCTGGCCTCGATGCCCTTCTTGATCTTGTCGAACAGACCCATCAGAACAAGCCCTTCAGCTCGGTCGGGTGATCTTCCTCTGCAGGGCGGCCAGGCGCTCGGCGAACGCCGGTTGGGAGACCGACCAGACCTGGTCGCCCAGCTCGCGCTGCACGGCGACGTCGTGATCGGTGATGGCCCCCATGGCGGCGATGGTGGCCTTGGTGCGCACCACCAGCTCCCTGGGCGCGCTGGCGGCTCGGGCACCGAGCTCGATGGCCAGCGGGAGGAGCTCCTCGTCGGGGACGCAACGCCAGGCCAGGCCGTGGCGTTCGGCGTCGGTGCCGCTGAGGACCTCGCCGAACAGCACGGCGGCGGCGGTGGCCTGCGGCCCGACGATGTTGCGCATCATCCAGGTGTGGCCGCCGCCAGGGTGGATGCCAAGGTCGAGGAACCGGGTGTCGAACCGGGCCGAGGTGCCGGCCAGCCGCACGTCGCACGCCAGGGCCAGGTTCATCCCGGCGCCGACGGCAGCGCCGTTGACGGCGGCGATGGTGGGCAACGGCGATCGGGCGAAGCGGAGGAATCCCTCGTAGATGGCGAGCAGTCCCTCGCTGTCGGAGGTGCCGTGCGAGCCGCCGAGGTGGGACAGGTCGGCCCCGGCGCAGAACGCGGTGCCGGCGCCGGTGACCACGAGAGCGCCGACCGACGGATCGGCTTCGAGCTCGTCGACGACGGCGGCGGTCTCGTCGCACATGGACAGCACGAAGGCGTTGCGCCGATCGGGCGCGTCGAGGGTGACCACGCCGACCCCATCGATGACCTCGCTGCGGACGTCGGCCACGTCAGCTCGACGGTTGGTCGCGGATGACGGCGGGGGAGTGGCGGAAGAACTGCTCGACGTCCTCCTGGTACCGATAGTTGGGTTCGCGGCTGCCGACGGTGGAACGCAGGCGCAGCGCTTCCACGAACGCCTCGACCGCGCCGGCCGACGTGTAGCGGTAGGTGAAGCCGGCCTCCTTGAAGCGCCGGTTGTCGATGCCGCGGCCGTACTTGAGCAGGTCGATCAGCTCGGGGGCCAGGTCGACCAGGCCGAGGCGCCGGAGCGGCGCGGTGGCCATCTCTATGCCCATGGGCGGCATGGGGATGCCCCGCTTGCCGGCGATGGCCATGATCTCGCTCCACGGCAGCGCACCGTCGCCGGCCACGTTGAAGATGCCCGGGACCTGGCGATCCAGGGCGAACAGCAGGGCCGACACGACGTCGTCCTCGTGGACGAGCTGGAAGCGGGGATCGAAGCCTGCCACCTTGGGCACGAAGGGCAGCTGCAGGGCGCTGAGCAGCGGGGTCTCGATGTCGGGCCCGACCACGTTGCACAGGCGGAGCATGGTGAGGCTGACGTGGGGGTTGTCCCGAGCGAAGTCGCGCACGTAGCTCTCGACCTCCAGCAGGCTGCGCTCCACCCGGGTACGGGCCGGCGCCACCCGCTTGTCGGTCTCACGGAACCAGTAGGGGTCCTTGGGCGAGGAGCCGTAGACCAGGGCGGCCGACTTCACCACGACGTTGCGCACCGTGCTGCCGGCCGCCGACGCCGCTGCGAACAGGTTCATGGTGCCGATGACGTTGATCTCGTGCATGGCGCGCGACGACATCGACGTGGAGTCGACCACCAGGAACGTGTGGGCGATGGTGTCGACGCCGGTTGCCCGCACGATCCGCGACAGGATCGAGTAGTTCTCGTCGGAGCGGACGTACTCGGTGCGTTCGAGGCGGATCTGGGGCTCGCGGGTGTCGAGGCCGATGATGACGTCGACGTCGGGATCGGCCTCCAGTGCCTGGGCCAGCTTGCCGCCCCAGAACGTGGACAGCCCGGTGATGAGGACTCGGCGGCCCATCAGCCGAACCAGACCGACTTGCGCTGGCGCAACATGTCGAACAGCGCCTCTTGGATCTGCTGCCGGATGGCTTCGGATTCGTCCATGATCCGGCTGCGCGAGTAGCGGTCTTGGTCGGGCTCGACGTCGAAGGTGACTGGCTCCAGCACCCGCAGCTTGAGCTTGGCCGGGAACGGCACGAAGGCGCCGAGCGGGCCGAACGCCATGTTCGCCGTGACCGGGAAGTAGGGCAGGCCGAAGGCCTTGGCCACCGACGGCACCTTGAAGAGGATGGGCATGGACTCCTCGGAGCCGACCACGGCGATGGGGATGATGGGCACCCCGGCCCGCATGGCGATCTCCACGAAGCCGCCCCGGCCGAAGCGGCGCAGCCGGTAGCGCTCGTTGTAGGTCTTGCCGGTGCCCTTGGTGCCCTCGGGGAACACCAGGGCCAGCTGCTGCTGCTCTCGCAGGAGGCGGTAGGCGTTGTCGGACTCGGCCACCACGCCACCGCCACGGGACCACAGCGTGCCCACCACCGGCGTGCTCTTGAAGAAGTGGTCGGCCAGGCCGTAGACGGCGCGCCCGAGCTCGGTCTCGATGCCGTGCATGATCGCCGGGGCATCGGCGGGGATGGCGCCGGCGTGGTTGGACACCAGCAGCGCGCCGCCCGACGTGGGGATGTTCTCCAGTCCCTCCCACTCGGCGCGGAACCAGTGGCGGTACATGGGGTCGTAGACCTTGCGGACGAAGGCCCGGACCTGTTCCGAGCGGCCCCAATCGTCGACGTCGCCGGTGCGCGGATCGTGCATGGGCTCGGACTCGTCGGCCACCGGCGGCAGGTGCAGCGGCACCAGCTCGGTGGTCTGGGTGCGACGAGGCGGAGGGGTGTCCCGTTCCGGTCGGGGGTGGGCCATGGGCACCCAGGGTACTTGGCTGCCGGAGGGGACCTTCAGGGCCGTCGGTCAGGGGGCGTCGGACTGCGAGGTCAGGTCGCCCACCAGGTCGTCGTCGTCGGCCAGCCATTCCTGGCCGATGGCGCAGGTGGGTCGGGCCACGCACCAGCGGCAGGCGTAGCTGGGGCGGAACGCCGGCTCGACCGCCCCGGCCCGCAGCGACACCAGCCGGTGGGCGGCGTCGACCGTGCGGGCGACGGTGGCGTCGAGGATCGCCTCGGTCACGGGTTCGGTGCGGGCCTCGCCCAGGTCCAGGTAGAACGACGCCACCAGTCGGGGTGGCACCCCCACCCGGATGGTGTCGAGGAGGGCGTAGAAGCGCAGGTCGTCGCGGTGCACGGCGTTGGGGGCGCCGGTCTTGAGGTCGATGATGACCTTGCCCGCCTGGTTGCCGCGAGCCACCCCGAGGGTGAGGTCCACCTTGCCCCGCAGGCGGATCCGACCGTCGGCCAGGTCGACGATCTGGCTGCTCTCGGTCACCGGGCGCCACCGGGCCGACAGCGGCGGGAAGCACTCGAAGAACTTGGCCACCCGGTCGCCGGCGGTGCTGCGGAGCTCGGATCGGTCGGCGTTGGAGCAGGTCTGGAGGAAGTCGGTGAGCCAGTGATCGGTGTTCGACAGGCTGGCCATGGCCTCGTCCACCAGGGCCAGGGGCAGCGGCTCGCCCTGCCAGTGGATGCCCAGCTCCACCGCCTTGTGGGCGATGGTGCCTCGGGCGATGGGCACGGTGACCACGAACTTCTCGTCGGCCGCGTCCTCGGCCAGCAGCCGGGCCTCGCACCCGTGGATGCGCATGAGGAGGTGCTTGGAGAGGTTGAGGTCCTCGTCGGGCGCCAGGTCGGCCAGCACGGGTCGGAGCCCGGCCTCCAGGTCGAAGCGGAGCCGACGCCCGAGGTCGGTGTCGAAGGTCGGGCGGTCGGCACCAGACGCGCCGAGGGCGTCGATGGTGCGCTGCTGGACGGGGGACAGCTCGGGAGGTGTGGCCGTGGCGATGCCCGCAGGTTACGGGGGCTGATCGCCGCGATGGGCGGCTGGGCGGCCCCGGCGCCAGGCGAGAGTGTCACCACCCCTGGGGATGATGTCGGCGTATGGAATCTCCGTCGTTGCAGTTCGCCGGCATGGTCCGCACCCTGGGAGGAGCGGCCCGGGCGCGCGGGCTGGTGGTCCCCGGGTTCCGCAGCCCGCCCAAGGTCCCCGGTGCCGAGCGCACCATCCGCACCCGTCCCGATGGGTCCTGTTCGGTCGCGGTGGTGGTGAAGGGTCGTCCGCTGGAGGCCGTGGTGGCCGACCTCATCGAGGGGATCATCGTGGCCAACCGGCTCAGCGGGGCCGAGGCCACCCGGGTGCGTACCCACCTCTGGGAGGCCGTCGTCGGCCGCTCCCACACCGAGGCCGCCTGACCAGTTGGCTCAGGTCGTGGGTCGTGGGTCGGTGCACACGAAGCACCCGGTGTCCTTGGAGATGGTCATCGTGCCGTCGCCATCGGCGAAGGCCCGGGCCACGGCGGCCTCGATCGCCGAGTGCTCGTCGGGTGTGGCCGTCTCAGCCGGCGGAATCGAGCAGATGTAGTCGACGACGTCGGCCGGATCGGTGCACCGGAGCTGGTCGTCGAAGGCGTGCCAGCCGACCGAGCCGAAGTGCTGGCGCAGCACTGGGAAGGCGGTGTCGATTCCGAAGTTCTCCACGATGTCGTTGGTCAGCGTGGGTCCGAACACCTCCCTCCGGATGGTCCACAGCTCCTCGAGGTGCCGCTGGCCGTTGGTGGCCACGATGGCTCGACCGTCGCGGCGCAGCACCCGTGCCAGCTCAGCCACCCCGCGGGCGGGATCGGGCAGGTGGTACAGCATGTGGTTGGCGATCACTCGGTCGAACGAGCTGGTGGCGAACGGTAGGGCCTGGGCGTCTGCCGGCTCTCCGGTGACCGACGCCAAGCGCCCCGCCGTCGTCACCCGTTCGACGGCCTCGCCCACCATCCCAGGCGAGAGGTCGGTGAGGGTGAGGGTCACGTCGTCGGGCACGGCGACCCCGCCGGCCTGCCAGAGCCACCCCGCGCCGCAGCCGACCTCGAGCACGCTCGCGCTTGGTCTGAGGCCGAACGACTGGCTGACCCAGTCGAACCAGTTCACCGCCGATGTCGAGTACTTCTCGTGCAGGCCCGCCCGGGTGGCCAACCGGTCCGACGTTCGATACTGCTCGTCTCGGAGGTAGCCCTGATCTCCGCCGGCGAACTTCGAGCGGGGTTCGGTCATGGGGCGACGGTAGGTCCGCCAATGCTCGGTGGGGGCGCGCCGATGTGGGCGCGCGCTGGGGCACCTCGTTGGGTCATTCGATTTCGGTGCCGTCGGGTCGGCGTCCGAGGCGTTCGGTCTCGCGGATCACGGTGTAGGCATCGACCGCTGACGCGGGCGCTACCCCAGTGGCACGCAACAGGTCCAGGGACGCGGCAACCGCATCGATCGCCTCAGCGAGATCCTGGTTCACCGCCTCCGATGCCATGCCCGCACACTACGAAGGGGGTCTGACAGTTTGACCCCCTCACAGCCCCTCCCAGGCCAGAATTCTGGGGAAGTTCCTCGACTCGGCCCCTCGCTGCCGGACGGCGAGAGAACGAGCCGAATCGTCGTCAGTAGGGTGAGCGCCGGTCATCGGCCCGGGTGGCGGAACTGGCAGACGCGGAGGGCTTAAACCCCTCCGGCCCCCTAGGGGCCGTGCGGGTTCGATCCCCGCCCCGGGCACCTCCCCGACCGGGCGGCGTGCCGTCTGCACATCGTCGGCTGATCAGGCGACGGGCACGGGGATGGAGATCACCACCGTGTTGGCTCGGAAGAGCAGGCGGAGCTTGAGCCACAGCGCGGATTGGTTGTGGAGCAGCTGCTGCCACCAGCCGTGAACGACGAACTCGGGGAGGATGACGGTCAGGGTGTCGGACGGATCGAGCGCGTCGAGACGGTCGATGTAGTCGACGATCGGCCCCGACAGGTCCCGGTAGGGCGAGTCGATGATGTCCAGGGGAACGTCGATCTGGTGCTCGGCCCATTGAGCTCGGAGCGCAGCGGCGCCCTCGGGGTCGAACGCGACGTGGATCGCCTGCACCAGATCGGGATGCATGGCGGACGCGAACCCAAGGGCGTTGAGCACGCCGCGGTTCACCGACGGGCCCACCAGCACCAGCGCCGCGATCCTCACGGTGGGCACTCGCTCGTCGACGCCCACCGCCGTCGTGTTGGCGACCTTGCGGTAGTGCCGGTTGATCATCACGAACCCGAAGACGATCAGGGGGATGAGCGCGGTGGGGATCCACGCGCCCTCCGTGAACTTCGAGATGAGCACGACCAGGGTGACGACGGCGGTGGCAGCTGCGCCAACGGCGTTCACTGCCAGCTTGGGCCGCCACCCTGGTTCGCGAAGCCTCCGATGGTGGACCACCATGCCCGCCTGCGACAGCGTGAACGACATGAACAGGCCCACGGCGAACAGCGGAATCAGCGCCGTGGTCTGGCCACCGAACCCGGCGTAGAGCCCACCCGCCACGACGGCCAGGGCGATGATCCCGTTGGACAGGACCAGCCGATCGCCGCGGCTCGCCAACTGTCGGGGCAGGAACCCGTCCGCCGCAACGATGCCGGAGAGCCGGGGGAAGTCGGCGAAGGCGGTGTTGGCCGAGAGCACGAGGATCGCGGCGGTCGCCGCTTGCACGGCGATGTACATCGGCCCCCTTCCGTAGAGCACGTGCGCCATCTGCGACAGGATCGTCTCGCGCTCGGAGTACACCGGGTGGAGCCGCGCCGCCAACACGGCGATGCCGAAGAAGAGCGCCCCGAGGATGGCCGCAGCCCAGATCAAGGTGATCGCCGCGTTGCGGGGCTCAGGCTTGCGGAAGGCCTGGATGCCGTTCGAGATGGCCTCCACCCCGGACAGCGCGACGGCCCCTGACGAGAAGGCTCGCATGAGCAGGAAGAGCGTCACGCCGGTGAGCGCTGCGTTCGGCCTGGCCGACGGAACGATCTGCGTCACGTGTCCGAGGCTGCTCTGGAAGATCCCCCACACCACGGTGAACGCCATCAAGACGATGTACGCGTAGGTGGGGCCGGCGAAGAGCGCCCCCGATTCCTTCGCGCCCCTCAGGTTCGCCAACATGAGCAAGGCGATGAGGACCAGCCCGACCCCGACCACGTGCGACCGAAGGGGCGCGACGGCGGAGGTGATGGCCGCGACCCCAGCAGCGATCGACACCGAGACGGTGAGGATGTAGTCCACCATCAGCGAGGCCGCGGCCACCAGGCCCACGCCCTGGCCCAGGTTCTCGCGGCTGACGATGTACGAACCGCCGCCGTTCGGGTAGGCGTGCAGGGTCTGGAAGTAGCTCGTCACCACGACCACGAGCAGGGCGACGACCACGAGCGAGATCGGCACGAGGTAGCCGATCGACGCGATTCCGGCGACCGGCCAGAGGACCGCGAGGATCTCCTGCGACGCGAACGCGGTGGATGCCAGGGCATCGGCGGCGAACACCGGGAGGGCCAGCAGCTTCGGCAATCGCGTCGCGTGCTCGGAGTCCGATGCGAGCGGCCGGCCGACCAACAGGCGCTTCACCAGGGAGACGCGGGCCACCATGCTCGCATCATTGCCGGACCAACCGGCCCATGTGGACCCCGATCCCCGCGATCGTGCAGCGCTTCTCGTTCGAGGCACCCTCGTTGGCGCCCTGGTCCGAGCCGGCGCGTCCTACCTGTCCGACAACGCGGTGGCGGCGCGCGTTCGCCCCACCCAGGTCCTCCAAGCCGCGGCTGCAGTGGCCCGGCTCCGCTCGACGATCCACCGTCCGGACCAGCGCCCTCGACCACATCGGCCGGGGCCCCAAGGGCTCGCACCTCGGGGTCGTCCCCGCCGCCGGCGCCCTCGGACCCGGGTGATCGACCGAGGGATGTGACGGTTGGCCTAGGTAGGCCGGGACCAAAGGCCCTGGTGACCGTGCGGCGAGATCCCCACGATGGACCTCGCAACCCCGCTCGCGCCCAGGAGGCCCACCGATGAGTGCTCCAAACCAGACCATGCTGTCCAGAGTGTCGATCGCCATCGCGGTGTTCGCCCTGGCGGTGGCGGCTCTGGCCGTGTCAGGAGATCGGGGGTCGGCCAGCTCCGATGCCGCCGGTCCGGGGGCGCCGGTGGCGGTGACGCTCAGCGAGTTCAAGATCTCGCCTGCCACCATCACCGTCCCCAAGGGCGGATCGCTGGCCGTCACCAACGGCGGGACCATGGCCCACAACGTGACGATCACCGGCACGTCGGTGAAGTCGCCCGACATCGCTCCCGGCGGCTCGGCCACCGTCGACCTCTCCTCGCTCGCCCCCGGCACCTACGAGGTCTACTGCGCGGTGCCGGGCCACAAGGACTCGGGCATGACCGCAAGCCTGACCATCGGCGATGGGAGCGCATCCAGCGCCACCACCGGTGCTGACCAGGCCAGCGGTTCGCAGAACATGGCCGGCATGGACATGAGCGCGGTGGGCAACCTGTCGCCCAGCGATCCGATGGCCAAGCGGATCAACAAGCAGCTCGAAGACTCCATGAGCGGTGGGGTGAAGCAGTTCCTCGCCTACGCCAAGAAGTACGCCGCCGGCGAGATCAAGACCGGCAACGCTCCACTGGCCCCCACCGTCCTGGCCGACGGCACCAAGCGGTTCAACGTGACCGCGGCGGTCACCGACTGGGAGGTCAGCCCGGGCAAGATCGTGAAGGCCTGGACCTACAACGGCATCGTTCCCGGCCCGTGGATCAAGGTGAACCCCGGCGACAAGGTCGAGGTGGTGCTCCGCAACGAGCTGCCCATCAGCACCGACATCCACTTCCACGGCGTGAGCGTTCCCAACGACATGGACGGCGTGGCTCCCATCACCCAGCAGTACATCGAGCCCCTCACCAGCTTCACGTACAAGTTCACCGCTCCGAACCACTCCGAGCTCGGCATGTGGCACGCCCACATGCACGGCCAGACCGCCGTGCTCAACGGTCTGTTCGCGGTGTTCCAGGTGGGCGACGTGGCGCTGCCCGAGGGCCGGACCTTCAACACCATGACGGTCCCGAACGGCGTGAAGATCTCCCAGGAGATCCCCATGGTGCTCAACGACGCCGGCGTGATCGGGCTGTCGCTGAACGGCAAGGCCTTCCCGGAGACGGCGCCCATCGCCGCCAAGAAGGGCGACTACCTCCTGATCAACTTCTTCAACGAAGGGCTCCAGGGGCACCCGATGCACCTCCACCGTCAGTCGCAGCTGATCGTGGCCAAGGATGGGTTTGCCCTGGCCGAGCCATATCAGGCCGACACCATCTGGATCGGTCCCGGTGAGCGCTACAGCGTGCTGGTCCATGCCGACGAGGTCGGCACCTGGGCCTTCCACTGCCACATCCTCACCCACTCGGAGAGCGACGCCGGGCTGACCGGGATGGTCACGGCGCTGATCGTGCAGTAGGTCGGTGCAAGAACCGGTCCGGCAGGGCCAGGTTTCGTGCGGTGATCGAGGGGCCCGGGGTCACATCCCCGGGCCCGCTGCCGACTAGAGCGTCATGTTCTCGGTCGTTCTCCTTGAGGTCGGCCAGGTCCTCGTCGTCGTCGTGTTGGTCGTGCTCACGATCGGCGCGTGGGCCCTGGCCGTGGGAGCTCGCGCCAAGGCGCGGAAGGCCGACGCTGCGGCCAGCGAGAACCAGGGCTTCCACCTCCTGGTGGAGCAATCGGCCGACCCGGTGATCATCATCGACCGCAAGGGCCTCCTCACCTACGTCAACCCGTCGGCCCGGGAGATGTTCGGGTACGGCGAAGACCACACCGGGGTCTCGGCCCTGGACATGCTCCATCCCGACGAGCGGGAGGATGCGGTGAAGCGCATCATCCTCGGTGCCGCCGGTGATCCGCTCGACGGGGTGGTCCTGCGCCGGGTGCGGACCGAGAGCGGTCGCTGGATCCGCTGCGAGACGGTCAGCACCAACATGTTGGAGGAGCCGAGCGTGAACGGGATCGTGATCGTGCTGCGCGACGTGTCCGAGCGGCTGGCCGCCGAGGACGCTGCGGCGGCCGAGCACGCCTTCACCCAGGCGATCCTCGACACCACCACGGCGCTGGTGGTCACCAGCACCCTGGACGGGCGACTGGTCTCGCTCAATCGGGCGGCCGAGGAGCTCACGGGCTACAAGACCGAGGAGGTCGTCGGGCGAAACGTGATCATGTTCGTACCTGAGGAGGACCGCGAGCGGTGGATGGCGACGACGCCGCGCACCCTCGAGGAGCTACCGGTCACCGAGGAGCACCACTGGGCCGGTCGCAACGGCGAGCGACGCCTGGTGGCGTGGACCAATGCGATCGTCCGGGACCGCCGAGGCCGGCCGGTGTCGATCGTGGCCACGGGCATCGATGTGACCGAGACCCGCCGGGCCGAGCTGGCGGCCCGCAGCGCCGAGCAGCGCGAGCACGACCGCCTGGCGTGGGACGCCACCCACGACGCCCTGACCAACCTGCTCAACCGGGCCGGGTTGCTCGATCAGCTCGACCACTTCCTCGGCAACCCGTCGGATCAACCGGTGGCGGTGCTGTTCTTGGACCTCGACGAGTTCAAGACGATCAACGACGACCATGGACACGCCGTTGGCGACAAGGTGCTTCGGGTGGTCGGCCAGCGCCTGGTGGATGCCGTGCGCGGCGGCGACGCAGTCGGTCGGCTGGGCGGCGACGAGTTCGTGATCCTGTGCCCGTCGCTCACCACCGAGCTGGCCAAGGTCACGGCTCGACGCATCGAGGAGGCGGTGGCGGCACCGATCGCACTCGACGGGTTGCAGCTGCTCTGCGGTGCGTCCACCGGCGTGGTGGTCAACCAGGGCGAGGACGCACCGACCCTGCTGGACCGAGCCGACGCGGCCATGTACGAGGTCAAGCGCGGCCGTCGCGCCGAAGGCGACTCGATCGCCTGATCGGCGATTCACGCCGCGGTACGGGCAGCTACCCCAGCCAGGACGGCGGGCGCTTGGCCAGGTAGGCGGCCATCCCCTCCTTGCCCTCGTCGCTGGTGAAGAGCTCGGCCGAGAGCTGGCCGGTCCAGGCGAAGGCCTGGTCCTCGGTGAGGGTGGGAAGGCGGGTGGTGAGCAGCTTGCAGGCTCCCAGGGCGGCGGGACCGCCCGCCATGAGGTCGGCGACGATCTCGGCCACGGTGGTGTCGAGGTCCTCGGCCGGTACCGCGTGGGTGACCAGGCCGAGCCGGGCGGCCTCGATGCCGTCGAACCGGTTGCCCCGGAGGAACGCGGCGGCGGCCTCGGCGGGGCGCATCTTGGGCAGGCAGATCACCGAGATGACGGCGGGGGCGAGGCCGAGGCGAACCTCGGTGAACCCGAACTTGGCCGTGTCGACCACCACCGACAGGTCCATGGCGGCAGCCAGGCCCATGCCACCTGCCACGGCATGGCCGGAGATCCGGCCCACGAACGGCTTGGGCGACTGCCTGATCCGGCGGAACACCTCGACCAGATCCGGGACGTCGTCGGCGTCGTCGATGGCCGACCGCTCGGACAGGTCGGCGCCGGCGCAGAAGGTGCCGCCCTCGTTGGTCACCACGACCACCCGCACGGTCTCGTCGGCCTCGGCCTGATCGATCGCGGTGACCAGCTCGGTGATGAGCAGGGCCGACAGCACGTTGCGGCGCTCGGGATCGGCCAGCGTGATGGTGGCGACGCCACGGTCGACCGTGCTGCGAACCTTGTTGGCCATGGGGCCGGACCTTACCCATCCGGATCCTTGGGAACCTTCGTCGAGCAGCGGGCATAGAGGGGTGTGACCGACCCCAGGAGCGGTGATGAACCAACCCGATGACGGCGAGCTGTGGCAGAGGATCGCCGCCGACGACCCCGACGCGTTCGGACTGCTGTTCGAGCGCCACGGTGACCGGATCTGCCAGTACGCCCTGCGGCGGCTGGGCGATCCCGCGGAGGCCGAGGACATCACCGCGGTCGTGTTCCTCGAGGCGTGGCGGCGCCGCCACCGGGTCGACCTCCACCAGCCGTCGGCCCTGCCCTGGCTCTACGGCGTCGCCGCCAACGTCATCTCCCACCGTCGGCGGAGCCGTCGACGTCACGCTGCTGCTCTGGCGCGGTTCGCGGGCCTCCCGCCGCGGAGCCCGGCCCTGGTGGAGCGCCAGGCCGAGGCCGCCGCCGACGCGGCACGGGTCATCGAACAGATCCGTGGCCTCCCCCGACGAGAGCAGGAGGTGCTGGTGCTGTCGGTCTGGGAGGGCCTCTCCCACGCCGAGATCGCCATCGCCCTCGACACCACCGTCGGCACCGTGAAGTCCCGGCTCTCCCGCGCTCGAGACCGCCTCGACCCCGACCGAGCCCCGACCTCGATCCCACCTCCCAATCCGATCGCACCCCCGACCCCGACCCTCGCCATCAAGGAGCCCACGCCATGAACGAGCCCACCTCGTCCCCCACCGATCACCGCAGCCCCGGCAGCACCGCCGTGCTCGACCACGATCGCACCGCCCAGGTGCGCATGTTCCTCACCGTGGAAGCGGCGGCCGACGTCGCCTCCGGTGGGTCGACGGCCACCTCGTGGGCCTCCGGCCGACGCCGCCTGGCCGTCGGCGTGGTGGCGGCCGTTGTCCTCGGCGGCGCCCTGTTCACCGCCAACGCCCTGGTCGGCGGTCCTGGCGTCGCCCGCACCCCGCAGGTCGTCGCCATCACCGAAGACGACGGCTGGACCACCGTCCGCATCACCGACATCGATGCCGACCCGCAGGCGGTCGTGGACCAGCTCGAGGCGGCAGGCATCTCGGCCCACGTCAGCAAGATTCCCGCATCCGAGGACGGCGGCCCGGTCACCATCGGCAACGGCACCTCGGGCGGGGCGGCCTTCGGGACGTTCCATGCACGGTCCGGTGGGCCCGGAGACCACGGACTGGCCGGGTTGTCGGTGTCCATGCCGGAGTCCGCTGTCGCCCACCCGCCCAGCGGCGACACCGGCACCCCCGCCACCCACACGTCTGGCTCGCCCACGTCTGGCTCGTCCACGTCGGGCTCCCCTCGGTCGGGTTCCGGCGGGGCCGAAGGCGGCCCCCTTCGGGTCGAGACCACCGGTGGCGCTTCAGGTGAGGATGCCCGAGCCGAGATGGAGCGAAATCTGGAGAAGCAGGGCGTCCGGATGGGCGACGACGGCACCGTGTCGATCCGCAACGGGTCGGGCAACTCGGTGGTCGTCTACACCTCGTAGAAGTCTTCGGCGCCGGCCCGGAGCTTCCGCAGGATCCGGTGCAGGTCCCTGGCGTCTCGCTCGGTGAGCTCGGCCACGCCGACCGAGACCGCCTCCACCGCCTTGGTGGCCTTGAGCACCGTGGCCCGACCGGCGGGGGTGAGCTGGGCGAGGGTGGTCCGGCGGTCGGTGGGGTGGGGGATCCGCGCCACGAACCCCTGCTGTTCGAGGCGGTCGACCAGGTTGGTGATCGATGCCTGGTGGAGCATCAGGCGATCGCCCATCTTTCCCAGCGGCAAGGTGCCGTCCTGGGCGAAGTGCAGGAGGACCAGCACCTCGTAGCGGGCGAAGGTGAGCGACCAGGGCCGCACCGCCTCGTCCACTCGGGACAGCACGATCTGCTGGGCTCGCATCACCGAGGTGGCGGCCTGCATGGCCAGGGGGTCGTCCCAGCGGTGCGCTCGCCACTGTCGACCGGCTTCCTCGATCGGGTCGAAGGGCAAGGGCCGAGACATGGCCCGGATCCTAGCTTTCTCGGTGTTCCGATGGTCGGTAGACAGAAAGTTGGACATCGAAGTAATCTGTCGATGTGAGCACGCCTGACCTGCACCGCCCGGTCCACCCCGTCCGCTTCGTCACGGCGGCGAGCCTGTTCGACGGCCACGACGCATCGATCAACATCATGCGCCGGATCCTGCAGAGCCAGGGTGTGGAGCTCATCCACCTCGGCCACAACCGCTCGGTCGACGAGGTGGTCACCGCCTGCGTGCAGGAGGACGTGCAGGGGGTCGCGGTCAGCTCGTACCAGGGCGGTCACGTCGAGTACTTCACCTACCTGGTGGACCTCCTGCGGGAGCGTGGCGCGGGCCACGTGAAGGTGTTCGGTGGCGGCGGCGGGGTGATCGTGAGGTCCGAGATCGACCAGCTCCACGCCTACGGCGTCTCCCGGATCTTCTCCCCGCACGACGGCCAGACCATGGGCCTGCCCGGGATGATCAACTCGCTGGTGGCGGCGTGCGATTTTGACTTGTCGATCGAGCTCCCCGACTCGCTCGAGCCGCTGTTCACCGGCGATGCCGCCGCCCTGGCTCGGGTGATCACGATCATCGAGGCCGACCGACTTCCCAGCACGTTGCAGGCCGAGCTCGCCGCTGCCGCCGAGGCCCGAGCGGTCCCGGTCCTGGGCATCACCGGCACCGGCGGCTCCGGCAAGTCGTCGCTCACCGACGAGCTGGTCCGGCGGTTCCGCCTCGATCACGAGGACAAGCTCAAGGTGGCGGTGCTGGCCATCGATCCCACCCGACGCAAGGGCGGCGGTGCGCTGCTGGGGGACCGGATCCGCATGAACGCCATCGACCCGTCGTGCGTCTACTTCCGCTCCCTCGCCACCCGCACCGCCGGCGTGGTGGTCCCGGAGCGGCTCGACGACATGGTCGCTGCGGCCAAGGCGTGGGGGGCCGACCTGGTGATCGTGGAGACGCCGGGCATCGGGCAGGGCGACGCCGCCATCGTCGACCACGTCGACTGCGCCCTCTACGTGATGACCCCCGAGTTCGGCGCCGCGAGCCAGCTCGAGAAGATCGACATGCTCGACTTCGCCGATGTGGTGGCCATCAACAAGTTCGACCGCCGCGGGGGTGAGGACGCGCTGCGCGACGTCCGGCGTCAGATGGTCCGCAACACCGAGGCGTTCCACACCTCGCCCGACGAGATGGCGGTGTTCGGCACCGTCGCCTCCCGCTTCAACGACGACGGCGTGACCGGTCTGTACCAGGAGCTTCGAGGCCGGCTGGTGGGTCTTGGCCTTCCCGTGGCCCCCGGCGGGGGAGCGCTGGTCAGCGTCGACACCAAGGTCTCGTCGGCCGACACCGCCATCGTGCCCCCGGCTCGCTCGCGGTACCTGGCCGACGTGGCCGACGTCGTGCGGGCGCACCACCGCCGCACCACCGAGCAAGCCGCGGTGGCCCGCCAGCTCCAGCAGATCCGGGCCGTGGCCGAGTTGGTGGAGGCCACAGGCGGCGACGCCGCCGGGGCCGGGCTGCCCGAGCTCGCCGCCGACACCGAGCGTCGCCTCGACGGCGAGTCGCGGGCGCTGCTCGCCGAGTGGCCGGCCACCGTCCAGGCGTACTCCGGCGACGAGCACACCACGTCGGTGCGAGGCCGTGACATCGTCACGCAGCTGACCAAGGAGTCGCTGTCGGGGACCAAGGTCCCGCGCGTCGCCCTGCCCCGGTCCACCGACCACGGCGAGCTGCTGCGGTTCCTCAAGGAGGAGAACCTCCCCGGGCGGTACCCGTTCACCGCCGGCGTGTTCCCGTTCAAGCGAGACGGCGAGCGGCCGGCGCGCATGTTCGCCGGAGAGGGCGACGCCTTCCGCACCAACACCCGCTTCCACCTGCTGTCCGAGGGCCAGCCCGCCACGCGCCTGTCCACCGCGTTCGACTCGGTGACCCTCTACGGCTTCGACCCCGACCTCCGGCCTGACATCTACGGCAAGGTCGGCAACTCCGGCGTGTCCATCTGCACGCTCGACGACATGAAGGTGCTCTTCGACGGCTTCGACCTGTGCGACCCGTCAACGTCAGTGTCGATGACCATCAACGGCCCGGCCCCCACGATCCTCGCCATGTTCTTGAACGCGGCGATCGACCAGCAGCTCGAGGCCCGTCCCGACCACGATCCCGACGAGGTGCGGGCCTGGGTGCTGGCCAACGTGCGTGGCACCGTCCAGGCCGACATCCTCAAGGAGGACCAGGGCCAGAACACCTGCATCTTCTCCACCGAGTTCTCGCTCGGGATGATGGCCGACGTCGCCCAGTACTTCGTCGACCACCGCGTGCAGAACTTCTACAGCGTCTCGATCTCCGGCTACCACATCGCCGAAGCGGGCGCGAACCCCCTCTCGCAGCTGGCGTTCACGCTGGCCAACGGCTTCACCTACGTCGAGGCCTACCTGGCCCGGGGCATGGACATCGACGACTTCGCCCCCAACCTCTCGTTCTTCTTCTCCAACGGGATGGACCCCGAGTACACGGTGATCGGTCGGGTCGCCCGCCGCATCTGGGCTGTGGCCATGCGGGACCGCTACGGCGCCAACGAGCGCAGCCAGAAGCTGAAGTACCACGTGCAGACCTCGGGTCGGTCGCTGCACGCCCAGGAGATGGCGTTCAACGACATCCGCACCACGCTCCAGGCCCTCATCGCCATCTACGACAACTGCAACAGCCTCCACACCAACGCCTACGACGAGGCCGTCACCACGCCCACCGCCGAGTCGGTCCGCCGAGCCCTCGCCATCCAGCTGGTCATCAACGAGGAGTGGGGCCTGGCCATGAACGAGAACCCCAACCAGGGATCGTTCATCGTCGACGAGCTCACCGACCTGGTGGAGGCCGCCGTGCTGGCCGAGTTCGACCGCATCGCCGAGCGCGGCGGGGTGCTGGGCGCCATGGAGACCGGATACCAGCGAGGGCGGATCCAGGACGAGTCGCTGCTCTACGAGACCCGCAAGCACGACGGTTCGCTGCCGCTCATCGGGGTCAACACCTTCCTCCCGCCGGCGGGTGATGGGGCCGAGGGCGACGAGCACGTGGAGATCGAGCTGGCCCGCTCCACCGATGGGGAGAAGCAGGGGCAGCTGTCTCGGTTGGCCGACTTCCAGGCCCGTCACGCCGCCGAGCGACCGGCCGCCCTCGAGCGATTGCGCACCGCGGCGCTGGCCGGCGACAACCTGTTCGACGTGCTCATGGACGCCGTGCGGTGCTGCTCGCTGGGGGAGATCACCCACACCTTGTTCGAGGTCGGCGGTCGCTACCGTCGCAACGTCTGATCCTCCTCTAGCACCAGCAGGACCCCACGTGTCTGATCTCGAGCGGTACGCCGCCTTCGGCGACCTCACCTTCGACCGCCCGTCGCCCGGCGTGCTCCGCATCACCATGGAGGGTCCGGGCCTCAACGCGGTGAGCCACGACGTCCACCGCCAGCTGGCCGACGTGTGGCTGGTGGTGGACCGGGACCCCGACACCAACGTCGCCCTGCTGCAAGGCGCGGGCAAGGCGTTCTCGGCCGGCGGCAGCTTCGAGCTGCTCGACGACATCATGAGCGACTATGCCGTGCGCAGCCGGATCCTGCGGGAGGCACGCGACCTGGTGTTCAACGTCATCAACTGCTCCAAGCCGATCGTGTCGGCCATGCACGGCCCGGCGGTGGGTGCGGGGCTCTGCGCGGGGATCCTGGCCGACATCTCGGTGGTCGGGCGCGGCGCCAAGATCATCGACGGCCACACCCGGTTGGGCGTCGCCGCCGGCGACCACGCCGCCATCTGCTGGCCGCTGCTGTGCGGGATGGCCAAGGCCAAGTACTACCTGCTCACCTGCGACGTCCTCACCGGCGAGGAGGCCGAGCGGATCGGCTTGGTGTCGCTGTGCGTCGACGACGACCAGGTCCACGCCCGGGCCCTCGCCGTGGCCGAGCAGCTCGCCGGCGGTGCCCAGCAGGCCATCCGCTTCACCAAGCAGACGCTCAACAACTGGTACCGCGACCA
>Ga0209023_10002014_pt1 | contig 26221 bp, 23 predicted proteins | sample LakOneMetagenome_FD_187468 | JGI IMG/M metagenome (GOLD analysis project Ga0209023, IMG submission 187468) | Freshwater and sediment microbial communities from Lake Erie, Canada (SPAdes) (version 2) | ecosystem: Environmental > Aquatic > Freshwater > Lentic | place: Lake Erie, Canada...
GAGAGCCGACCGCCGTTCGCCATCACGCCGCGCGCCGGGCAGGTATCGGTCTGGGATTTCCCCCGGCCGCCTTGCCTGGCGCCCGATACGCGCGAGGTGATCGTGCGGTGGGGGGCCCTCGAAGTGGCGCGCACGCGCCGCTCGATTCGGGTGCTCGAAACCTCGCATCCGCCAAGCTTCTACATTCCGTGGGACGACGTCGCCACACACTTGCTGCGGCTCGCTCCCGGCTCTTCGTTCTGCGAATGGAAGGGTCCGGCCACTTATTGGACCCTGGTCGACGCCGATCGTCGACTGCCCAATGCGGCCTGGAGCTACCGGCACCCGCTGGCGGGCGCCGAGGCGCTTGCAGACTGCGTGGCGTTCTATCGGGGAGACCTGACCTGCTCCGTCGATGCGGCGCCGGTGCGGCCCCAGCCGGGCGGTTTCTACGGCGGCTGGATCACCCCCGAACTGGTCGGCCCGTTCAAGGGAGAGCCCGGAAGTTCCGGCTGGTGAGGCTTACCGCACGCCCCTCGGCGAGCGCGGGCACTGGGGCCCGCTTCAAGCTGAACGCGACGCGTCAGAGCGTTGGAATCAGCACCTTGCCGACAACGTGAATGACGCCGTTGCTGGCCCGCACGTCGGTCGCGACGATCGGCGCTGGCGTGGCCGTCTTGTCGGTGATGGTCGGCGGATTCGCGGCATTGATGGTCAGCGTTTCGCCCTCGACCGTTGCGATGGGAGTGCCGAACGGAATGTTCGCGGCGAGGACCTGCGAGCCGAGCACGTGGTACGTCAGAACCGTGGTGAGCTGTGCCGTTGAAAGGCTCGCCACGGTCGACTGGATTGCGGCAAATGCGTCGTTGGTGGGCGCGAACACCGTGAACGGACCCGCGCCACTGAGCGTGCCTTGCAGATTCGCCGTCACCACCGCATTGACGAGTGTCGTGAAGATCGGATTCACCTGCGCCATCTGCACGATGTTGAGCACGCCCGGCGGTATGAGCACCTTGTCGACCACGTGAACGACGCCGTTGCTGGCCGGCACGTCGGCCGTTGTCACATGGGCCACCGTGAGCGCCGCGTCGGTGATCGAGACACCACCGGACGTCGACAGCTTCAGGCCTGCAGGCGACCCACCGAAGCTGTACAGCGTCGGCTGGGTCGCGCCGCCTGCGGTGAGGTCGGCAGCGGTCTTCTTGGTCGGCAGAACGTGGTACGTGAGGATGTTGGCAAGCGTGCTTGCCGGCAGCGCGTTCACCATCGCGGTGGCGTTGGCGAAGCCGAGTTGGGTCGCAAGCGTTCCGAACGCCGCGTCCGTCGGCGCAAAGACGGTGAGCGAGGCGGCGGAGTCGCTCAGCGCAGCCGTCAGACCGGCCTTGTTCGCGGCAGCGGTGAGCGCGGTCAAGTTGTTGGCCTGAGCAACCTGCACGACGTTGCCGGGCGGTGGGTCGTCGCTCCCGCCGCACGCAGTCAACGAGATCGCCGCCGCGGCGGCAGCGAGCCAATGGAGCCATTTCTTCATTTCGAGCTCTCCTTGATGTTGAGGGGCTAGAACTGAAGAGTTTAAAAGCAAAACCGCAGAGTTTCAAGGGCGACCAAACGGTATCAATCATGGTGCCGTAGCATCCGCGCTGGCAAGAGCACGCCGGAGTCGACATCAAGGTGAGCGAGAGTTTCAAGGATCAGGTTTTCCGCCTGCGCGAAGACGCGATCGTTGCCGCTGTCAACCGACTGCTTTCCGAGAAGGGGTTCGACTTGATGACGGTCGATGCCGTGGCGGCCGAGGTCGGCATCGGCAAGGCCAGCCTGTACAAGCATTTCGGTTCCAAGGAGGAACTCGGGGCCGCCGCGATGGCGTACGTGCTGCAACAAGCCATCGCGCAGGCCTCCCTGATCGCCGCCGACACGTCACTCGATGACTTCGAGCGTTTGGTCGCCATGGCACGATGGGCCGTCGTGCGGCAACTGCGCGGGGAGATGCCCGCCCTCCCAGCGCAGAACCCCACGTTGCGCGCAGCGATGTTGGGCCATCGCATCTTCATGGACCGACTGACGTTGCTGAGCGATCAACTCGGTGCGTGGATCGAGTCGGCACGGGCGGGCGGGCATCTCGATGCGAGCTTTCCGGCGGAAATGGCGCTCTATTCGCTGTTCGCGAAGGGGTGCGATCCCGTCGTCGTCATCATGAAGGAGTCGCGTCAGTATTCAGAGGAGCAGATCGTGGACTGGTCTGTGCGCTCATGTTTCATGGGGCTTGCCGGGCCCGCGCGACGACCCGTGGCCAAGCGCCCGGCGAGTCGTCGCGGCTAGAGAAGTCCGATCGTCTCCTGTTGATCGACCCCGCGAATCAGCTCGTCGAACGAAACCAGCCGTCCCGCGATCGCACTCGCCGCCGTCGTGGCCGGGCTGGCCAGCCAGACCTTTCCGGGGCCTGAGCGCCCGGGGAAATTGCGGTTGATCGCGCTCACCGTCACCTGCTCGGACGAGGTCGACGCGCCGGGGCCGCAATTGGCGCACGCGCCGCAAGCCGGTTGCAGCAGCGTCGCGCCGACAGCGTCGAACGCGGCGATCCAGCCTTCGCGGATGCAGTGCTCGCGCACGTCCGCCGTGCCGAACTGCAAGTACAGCGTCACGCCCGGCGCGACGCGCAGGCCGCGCTGCGCGGCCCACGACAACACCGCGTGGTACTGCGCGAAGTCTTCGCGCTTGCCGGCGGTGCACGAGCCGCAGTAGGCGATGTCGACCTGCGGGCGCTCGTCGAGCGCAGCCAGCGGCAGTCCGTGCCCGGGGTCGCCGGGGCGCGCGACCATCGGCGTGAGCGCGCGTGCGTCGACGTGCACGGTCGCGGCATAGGCGGCGCCCGCGTCGCTGCGCATCCACGGCTCGATCGTGAATGCGAGCCCGCGCCGTTCCCGCAGGAAGCGCACCGTCTGCTCGTCGGGCTCGACGAGGCCGGTGAGCCCGCCGAGCTCGGCGGTCATGTTCGTCAAGGTCGCGCGCTCGTCGATGTCGAGCTGGCGCACGGCTTCACCGCCGAACTCGAACACGCGGCCGACGCCCGCGCCGGCGCGGATCTCGGGCAGCGCGAGCAGATGCAGCGCGAGGTCCTTGGCCGAAACGCCAGGTGGCAGGCGGCCCTCGACCTCGATGCGCAAGACCTCGGGCCGACCGAGGCGCACCGCGCCGGTCAGGAAGGCGTTGGCCATGTCGGTCGTGCCCACGCCGATCGCCACGCAGCCGAGCGCGCCGCTGTGCGGCGTGTGCGAATCGGTGCCGGCGATGAGTTGCCCGGGCAACGCATAGCGCTCGGCGACCATCGCGTGCGAGATGCCCTGCGACCCTTCGCCGTCAAGCGCATAGCCGTGATCGGTCAGACGATGCCGTGCGACGAACGCGCGGTGCGTCTCGGAGAGCCGACGTACTCCGCCGATCAACCCCTGGGCGACGTGCACTGGGCTGCGCTCGACGTACGACAGATGATCCTCGAAGGACACGATGCTCGCGGCGTCGTGCAGCGCGTAGTCGGCGCCCGCATGCCGGTCGAGCAGGTGCGCGCACATGCCGGTGTAGTACTCGTGGATGAAGCGCAGATCGGTGCGCACGAAGCCGGCGCGGACGCGGTGGCGTTCGACGATCTTGTCGAACAGCGTTCGCGGCGCCTCGGCCCGCGGCGTCGGCATCGCGGCGTCCGCCGCGCCCAGCCCATGGCGCAGCAACCCGCCGGCGCGCACGATCGCCGCGGCCTGTGCGTCGCGGCCGTCGAGCAGCTCGTCCAGCGTGGGCCAATCGCCGCGCTCGATGCGCTCGACGAGGCCGAGGTCGGTGCTGGTCAGCAGCCCGAGGTTGTCGGCGTTCTGGCGGTAGATGCGCTCGAAGCTCTCGGCGATCACGAGCCGGATGCCGGCCGAGAGCTCCGCGAGCGGCGAATGCTCGCGCGAGCTGCCCTTGCCGTAGCGCCGGCCGGCGACGAGCACGTCGGCGCCAGCGCGCATGAGCGCGTCGCGCTCGATCGGCCGCTCGCCGCCGGCCGTGTAGCCGGTGTGGGCGTAGCGACCGAGCGTCGCATCGAAGTGCACCATCGCCGGCAGCGTCGTGATCTCGTCGGTCGAGACGTCGTCGCGCAGCGCGCCGGCCTCGGCGCGACTCAAGCGCCGGCCGGCCAGCTGCGCGCGAACGAGTGCCGGGTCGGCGCACAGAAAGAACAGCCGGCCGCGCGGACGCGCGTCGGCGCCGTCGTTCATTGCGCCTCGACGCCGGCCTTCTTCACCAGCGCGGCGTAGCGCGCGCGCTCGGCGCGGAAGAAGGGCATCGCCTTATCTGCCGCCTGCACGTTGATGACGTTGCCCTGCTTGGCCATGGCGTCCTTCACCTCCGGATCGGCGAAGGCGGCGACGACCGCGGCGTGCACGCGTTGCACCTCCGCCGCCGGCAGGCTTTTGGGCGCGATCACCGCAAACCACGCTTCGACGACGTAGCCGGGCAGGCCCTGTTCGGCGAAGGTGGGAATGTCCGGCGCCGCAGTGGCGCGCTGGGCCGTGGCCATGCCGATTGCGCGCAGCTGCCCCGACTTGAGGTAGCCCTGCACGCTCGGCAGCGCGGCGGTCGCGAAATCGACCTGCCCGCCGATCAGGTCGGTGATCATCGGGCCCACGCCCTTGTACGGAATGTGGCGCGCGCCGACCTTCGCTTCGTCGAGGAACATCGCGGCGGCCAGGTGCAGGATCGTGCCGTTGCCGCCCGAGGCGTACGTCATGTCGCCGTTGCGGGCCTTGAGCAGCGCGATGAACTCCTTCGCGTCCTTCGCCGGCACCTTCGCGTTGACGACCAGCGCGACCGGCGTGTAGCCGACCACCGCGATCGGCGTGAAGTCACCGGGCATGTCGAACGGCACGCTCTTGAGCACGCTCGGAAAGATCACGACGTTGTTCGAGACGACACCGAGCGTCATCGCGTCGGCGGGCGAACGCGCCAGCGCCTGCAGCCCGACGATGCCGCCCGCGCCGGGCTGGTTGTCGACGATGACGGCATGGCCGAGCGCCTTGGCCAGCGCCGGCTGCGCCGAGCGCGTGATCGCGTCGACGCCGGACCCGGTCGCGTTCGGGAGGATGAAGCGCACCGGTCGGTCCGGTTGCGCGATCGCCGGCAAGGCCAGCGTGGCTGCGGCCCCTGCGAGCAGCGTGCGGCGTGTGAGCCCCGAGTCGTTGTTGAACATCAGCCGTGTCTCCTGCATGGTCGTTGGTGGTGATGATGAGGACGATGGCGATCAGGCGACGACGCCGCGCGCACGCAGCGTCGCGATCTCGTCGCGCGCGTAGCCGACGCCGTCGAGCAGTTCGTCGGTGTGGGCGCCGAAGCGCGGCGGCTGCAAGCGCACCCGCAGCCGCTCGCCGGCCATCGTGATCGGGAACAGCGTCGTCTTGACGATCTGCCCGGCCTTGTCGCCGTCGGGCAGCTCGACGTCGGCCAGCGCCCCGGTGGCGAGCAGGTGCGGATCGTCGTACAGGTCCTCGGGCTTGCGGATCGGCGCGAACGGCAGCCCGGCGCGCTCGAAGCGCTCGGCCAGGTCCGCCGCGCTGCGGTCGGCCAGCCGTTCGCGCAGCGTCGCGAGCAACGCGGTGCGCACACGCACGCGGTCGTTGTTCGTCTTCAGTGCCGGGTCGGCTTTCAGATCGTCGAGGCCGAGCACGTCGCAGAAGACGCTCCACTGCGCATCGCTGACCGCCGCGAGGAAGATCTGCTCGCCGTCGCGCACGGTGAAGACATCGTAGACCGCCCAGGGATTGTCGCGCGCGGGCATCGGCGCCGGATGCTTGCCGGTCATCGCGTATTGCAGCATGTGCTGGCCCATCAGGAACACGTTGTTCTCGAACAGGGCCGACTGCACTTCCATGCCCTTGCCGGTGATGCCGCGCTGGATCAGCGCACCCAGAGCGCCGATCGCGCCGAACAGGCCGCCCATGATGTCGTTGACGCTGGTGCCGGCGCGCAGCGGATCACCCGGCCGGCCGGTCATGTAGGCCAGGCCGCCCATCATCTGCACGACCTCGTCGAGCGCCGTGCGGTGCTCGTACGGACCCGGCAGAAAACCCTTGTGGCTGACGTAGATGAGGCGCTCGTTCAGTGCCGCGAGGCTCGCATAGTCGAGGCCGTACTTGATCAGCGTGCCGGGCTTGAAGTTCTCGACCACCACGTCGGCCGACGACGCGAGCCGGCGCGCGACGTCGGCGCCGTCGCTCGTCTTCAGGTCGATGCCGATGCTCTTCTTGTTGCGATTGAACATCGGGAAGAAACCGGCGCCCGCGCCGAGCAGGCGGCGCGTTCCTTCGCCGTCGATCGGCTCGACCTTGACGACTTCGGCGCCCATGTCGGCGAGCACCATCGCGCAGGTCGGGCCCATCACCATGTGCGTGAACTCGACGACACGCAGGCCCTTCAGCGGCTGCGGTGCTTCGGTGGTGGTCATGCGGTCTCCTTTGCGCGCGCCATCGTCTTCGGCAGCCCGGCGCGCCAGATGTTGCCGTGCAGCGGCTCACCGTCGATCCAGTGCGCGATGCGCGCGCGCAGCGCCAGCAGCGCCTCGACATCGAGCCCCGTCGGCACGCCCATGCTGGCGAACAGATAGGCCGCATCCTCGGTCGCGACATTGCCGCTCGCCCCCGGCGCATGCGGGCAGCCGCCGATGCCGCCGACGCAGGCGTCGAAGCGGCGCACGCCGGTCTGCCACGCCGCGTAGACGTTGGCCAGGCCGAGCCCGCGGGTGTCGTGGAAGTGGCCGCACGTCAATCGCTCGCCCGCGACCGCGAAGCAGCGCTCGAACAGCCGCGTGACCTGCAGCGGATCGGCATAGCCGACGGTATCGGCCAGGCCGACGCGGTCCGCGCCCGCGTCGAGCGCGGCCCGCACGAGGCGCGCGACTTCGGCGTCGTCGACACGCCCCTGGATCGTGCAGCCGAACGCGGTGCTCAGGCCGACCTCGAGCACGCAGCGCGAGCCGCTCGCATCGCGGAGCGCGCGGATGCGGCCGATGTCGGCAACGACCTCGTCCGGCGTCTTGCGCAGGTTCGCGAGGCTGTGCGCGTGGCTGGCCGACAGCGGCAGCAGCATCAGGTCGGCGCGTGCATCGAGTGCCGCCTGCGCGCCCTTGAGGTTGGGCACCAGCACCGAGGTCACCATGCCGGGCAGGGCGCGCGCCGCGTCGACGAGGGTCGCGGTGTCGGCCAGTTGCGGCAGCAGCCGCGCCGGGACGAACGAACCGACCTCGACCTCGCGCAGCCCGGCCGCGTAGGCATCGCGCAGCCATTCGAGCTTGATGTCGGTCGGCACGGTGCGCGAGATGCTTTGCAGGCCATCGCGCAGGCCGACCTCACGGATGATGACTGCGGGGTGGGGAGTTGACGTCATGGCGTGCACTCTAGCCATGCACGCTCGCTTTCACGAATGACGATTCTTCAGCGCTTGCGTTCCAATCCGGAACGGCAGGATGTCCTTCTGCCCCATCCGATGCAACGGCCGCTCGATCCCGTCTCGCTCCAGCACTTCGTCGCGGTCTGCGAGGAGGGCAACATCGCGCGCGCGGCCGAGCGCGAATCGCTCGTCGCGTCGGCGCTCAGCAAGCGCATCGCCGCGCTCGAAGCGGATGTCGGCGTGCCACTGCTCGAGCGGCGCCGGCGCGGCGTCGAGCCGACGCCGGCCGGCCTGGCCTTGCTGGCGCGGGCGCGCGAGGTGTTGTCGGACCTGCAGCAACTGCGGGTCGAGCTCAGCGGTTTCGGCGCCGGTGTGCAGGGCAGCGTGCGCGTGCTGGCCAGCCCGTCGGCGCTGGCGGCGCAGCTCCCGGACGACATCGCCGCCTTCGTGGCCGAGCATCCCGCGATCCGCATCAGCCTGGACGAGCGCATGAGCCCGGACATCGTGCGCGGCGTGCGCGACGGCAGCGCCGACGTCGGCGTGCTGTGGGACCTGATCGAACTCGATGGCCTGCAGGCCCGGCCCTACCGGCGCGACCGGCTGTGCGTCGCGATGGCGCCCGATCACGCGCTGGCGCGCCGCCCCTCGCTGCGTTTCACCGACACGCTCGATCATGTGTCGATCAACGTCAGCCCGGGCGGGCAGATGGACCGCTTGCTGCGCCGCCAGGCGGCGCTGCTCGGGCGCTTGCCGATGTACCGCATGCAGGTATCGTCGCTGGACGCCGCTTGCCGGCTGATCGCCGCCGGGCTCGGCCTGGCGATCCTGCCGCTGGAATCGGCCACGCCGCACGCCGGCGCAGGCGGGCAACTCGCGCTCGTGCCGCTCGCCGAGCCGTGGGCGGTGCGGCAGTTCGTCGCGGTCACGAGAATGGCGCCGGCGGCGTCCCAGGCGGCGCGTGCGTTGATTGCAGCACTCACGAAAGACTGAAGGCGAATTCCATGGACATCTCCGAAGTTGCCAAGCGATCCGGGGTCGCGGCCTCGGCGCTGCGGTACTACGAACGCAAGGGCCTGATCCACTCGCTCGAGTCCGAAGGCGTGCGCCGCCAGTTCTCGCCCGCCGTGCTGGATCAGCTGGCGCTCATCGCGCTGGGTCAGGCGGCCGGTTTCTCGCTCGACGAGATTCGCGTGATGTTCACGCCGAACGGCGCGCCCCACATCGATCGGGGCATGCTCGCGGCCAAGGCCGATGAGCTGGAGGCGGGGGTCAAGCGCCTGAGGGCCATGATCCGCGGGCTGCGGCACGCCGTGGTGTGCCCGGCACCGAGCCACGCCGCCTGCCCGTCGTTCCAGCGCCTGCTGCGTGCGGCGGCCGCGGGCGCGCTCGAAAGTCGACAACGTCAGCTTGCGCCGAGCCGGCGCAAGTGAACCGGGTGGCGAACCCGGTCACTCCTGCGCGATCAGCGCATCGACGGCTCGACGCGTCAGGGGCGCGACCACCAGAACGACCGGGAACGCCACCAGCCACGCGGTGACCCAGCCCGTGGCCCACATGCCGACGAAGTCGGGCGTCAAGCCGGTGGCGCGGACGATGGCGATGCTCGAGACGAGCAGCGACATCAACCCCGAGAGGATGAAGCCGAAGAGGGCGGGAGCGAATTTCCTGGGGAACATGACCTTCAGGCCTCCACCGTTGCAGCGTGCTGCGCTTGTGCGTTGACGCGCACGAGCGCGTGGGCGAAGTTGCGGCCGAACATGCGCGCGGTCTTCACATCGCCGGGGACGAACGAGTCGGCCGGCGCCGAGTGACCCGCCTGCGCCATCAGGCCGGACCACGAGCCCAGCCGGTTGGCGGCTTCGTGATACGGCACGCCGGCGTGTTGCTCCGGCAGGATCGGGTTGCCCACCCACAGCATGCCGTGCTGCATCGCGAAGACGAACATCGACAGTAACGTGGACTGCTTGTCGCCCGAGGGCAGCGACGACACGGTGAAGCCGGCGGCCAGCTTGCCCTTGAGTCCTTGCCTGGCCCACAGGCGACCGGTGGCGTCCATGAAGGACTTGAACGGGCCGGAGACGCCGCCGAGGTAGGTCGGCGAGCCCATGATGATGCCGTCGAAGTCGACGAGGTCGTTGGGGCGCGTGCCCATGTCTTCGGCCTCGAGGAGGTGCGCGTCGACGCCGTCGACTTGTCGAGCGCCCTCGAGGACGAGGCGGGCGATGTGCTCGGTGTGTCCTTGGCCGCTGTGATAGATGATGGCCAGCGTGGTCATGCGGATTCTCCTGGTGAGGTGACGGACTTCTCGGCAAGTGCGCTCGTCATCGCGAAGTCCGTTCGGTGCGAGGCGAGAGGCGAATCTGCGATGGGCGCGGTCCGGGCAGGTGCACTCGAATTCGGCACCTGGCCACCCGTGCCCGGTGGTCATGGGCGGAACGTGCCGATGGCCCAGGCGGTCACGTACAGGCCCGCGCCGAACACGGCGTGGTTGGCGACGCTGCGGGCACAGTTCAGCAGCGGTGTCGGCGTCTTGGACGCTGCAAACCCCGAGCCCATCGCCGGTTGCATCACGAACAGCGGCATCGCAACCGTCGCCAGCCCCGTCAGCACGGCGGGCACGACGGTGGGCTGCTCAACCCAGCCGACACCCTGCACGGCCACCAGGACCGCGGCGAAGACGATGCCCACGGCGTAGTGCGTGACCCAGCCGATGGCCAACTCGTTGTTCACCGGTTCGGCCTTGGCCATCGACGCATGTCTGAACTGGCCGCGCGCCATGTGCGCGACCCAGCGACCGATCAGCGCAAAGCTTCCGATGGGCACGCCGAGCCGCTTGATCGCCGCCAGCCACAGGTCGAGCACCGCGGTGGCGCCGACGCCGATGAGGACGATCGCGATCGATGGCTGGAGGGGGGACATGGCGACTCCGTGCTGACTTGTTGGATGCGTTGGAACAACTATAGAAGTTGAACTCAACTTCAAGTCAAGGGGTCGCCTCGAAAAGATTCACTGGCCCGCGGGCGGCTGCCAGACTTCGACCTTGTTGCCCTCGACGCGAGGGCGCCGGCGACTCGAGGCTACTGCCTGAACGCGTCGCGGATGTTGCGCGCGCAGATGCGTGCGGCGTCGGTTTCCGGCTCACCGCTCAACTCGCCCTCGCCGCTGGCTTCGAGGTCGCAGACCTTGGCGCATTCTTCGGCCACCAGGGCGGCGAATCGCCGCGCCGCATCCTGGTCGAGGCGCTGATCGTTCGCGCCGTGGTTCGCTTCCCGGATCATTTGCTCGATGTTCATCGCCGCCCTCGTCGCTGAAAGCGTGCATTGTGGCGCGACATCGGGCGGTCGCAGTATCCTCGATGGCCCGCACCTGGAGGCGTTGCCTTCGACCGGCTTGGGAGACCGCGATGGACCGAACGCTCACGCCGCGCCCGCCACTGCACGGCCGTCGGGCGGCCGGGGTTCGCCGCGCGATCGCGCTGGCGCTGATCGGTGTCGGCATCGGCTGCGGTCTCGTGCCGGGCGGGGCTGCGCATGCGCAGGACAAGCGCGTCTATCGTCTGGGCCTGCTGTTGTTCGGCGATCCCGCGGACTTCCTCAAGACCGACTACCTGCGATCCGAGCTCGCGCGACTCGGCTACGTCCAGGGCATCAACCTCGTGATCGACGTGCGCGTCGCGCACAACGATCGGCGCCGCCTCGATCGCGCGGTCGCGGAACTGGTCGCGCTCGAGCCCGACGTCATCGTCGCCAGCGGCGGTGCCTACGCCGCGGTGGCGGCGCAGAAGGCGACGTCGACCATTCCGGTGGTGTTTCCGCTCGTCGGCGATCCGGTCGGCCGCGGCCTCGTCGCCAGTCTGGGGCACCCGGGCGGCAACCTCACCGGGAACTCGGCGATGACCGGTGCGCTGGACCTCAAGCGGGTTCAGATCCTGGCGGAGATGGTGGGGCCCGGCGCGCGCATCGGCGTCGTCGCGGGCGCCGTTCCCGACGCCGCCAAAGCGGGTCTGGCGCAGCGCTATGCGGCACTCTTCCCCGGCGGCGAAGGTCGGTTGCGCGTGTACTTCCTGGAGGCACCGAGCAGGATCGAGCCGTTGTTCGAGCGCATGGCGCGCGACCGCGTCGAAGCAGTGTCGATCAGCGCGTCGCCGCTCGCCGCGGCGAGCGGGCTGCGCATGCTGGCGCAGCTGCAACGCTACCGCCTGCCGGCCATCTGCGACAGCCGCGGCCTGGCCCATGCCGGGCTGTTGCTGGCGTACGCGCTGGACGGCGCGCAGGTCGATCAAAGCACGGCGCGCTACGTTCAGAAGATCCTGTCGGGAGCGCGCCCGGCCGATCTGCCGGTCGAGCAGATGTCCAAGGTCGAACTGGTGGTCAACCTGAAGGCGGCGAAGGCGCTGAACCTGAAGGTGCCCGCGGCGATCCTCGCACGCGCGGACGAGGTGATCGAGTGAGCGCGGTGCTGCGCTATCCGATGCAGATCTTGCCGACGAGCACCGACACGAGCCGCTGCCCGCCCTCGCGCAAGACCAGCACGTGCAGCAGCGTGCCTTCGACATGCGCGTCGCGCCACACCGCGGGATTCAGCACGATGTCGTCATGCTGCAGCCCGGCCCGCGACGCGGGCGTGTTGTCGCCGACGAGGATGATGCGGTCGGTGCGCGGGTCGGCGGTCACGCCCACGCCGATGTAGCTGCTGCCCTCGCAGACGATGCCACGCAGCGCCAATCCCGGGCTGATGTCGACGTCGACGAGTCGCTCGCCGGCGCCGCGCAGCCTGTCGGCGCTGATCTCATGCAGCGCGGGCGCGGTCGGCGGCTGCGTCGGCCTCGCCGTGCCGCGCGTGAGCACGAACACCACGAGCAGGTGCAACAGCACCGTCGAGATGGCTGCGACCCAGCGGGACTCGGCGCCCATGCACCATTTTGCGCCCGTCGCGTCGACCGCGGGAACATCGCGGCCGTCCTACGCGGCGCGGCCCTCGCGGCCTATGGCCGGCGGACGCGTTCACGGGCAGAGTGTCGCGACCACATCGTCCTCCGGAGGTTCGTCATGGCGCATTGCGCGCACCCGAACATGATCGACGTCGCCCGCTTGGGCGCAGGGACGCGGGCATGGTGGTCGGCGAGCTGATCCGTTTCGCCGCGCGCACGCTGACGGCCTTTCGTGCGAACCAGGGGCTGCTGCTCGCCGGGGCGGTGGCGTACTACGCGCTGCTGTCGATCGTGCCGTTGCTGATTCTCATCGTGATCGTGCTGTCGCATTGGATCGATCGTGCCGAGCTGCTGTCGACGCTGGCTCACTACCTCGAATGGGTCGTACCGGGACAGTCGGCGGCGATCGTGCGCGAGCTGGCCAACTTCCTCGAACACCGCGAAGTGATCGGCTGGGTACTGGGCGTCACGCTGCTGTTCTTCAGCTCGCTCGCCTTCACCGTGCTGGAGAACGCGATGTCGGTCATCTTCGTGCACCGGGTGGCGATCAGGCGCCGGCACTTTCTCGTGTCGGCGTTGCTGCCGTACGTGTACATCCTCGTGCTCGGCATCGGCCTGCTGCTGGTCACTCTGGTCGCGGGCAGCTTGCAGGCGATCGGGCAGGAAGAGGTGGAGTTGTTCGGGTGGCGCTGGTCGCTGAGCGGTCTGTCGGGCGCGCTGCTCTACCTGCTGGGCTTCACCGGCGAGGTCTTCGTGCTGACCTCGGTGTACATGGTGATGCCGGTCGGGCGTCTGGCGTTGCGCCACGCGGCGGTCGGTGGTGTGGTCGCTGCGGTGCTGTGGGAGCTGACGCGCCATGCGCTGCTCTGGTACTTCGCCACGCTGTCGCAGGTCAACGTCGTGTACGGGTCGCTGACGACGGCGATCGTGGTGCTGCTGAGCTTAGAACTGGGGGCGGCGCTGCTGCTGCTCGGCGCCCAGGTGATCGCGGAGTACGAGCGCGGGGCCGGAACGCGCTAGACGCGTTCAGGACTAGCCGGCCAGGTCGCGCGGCAGACGCCGCGCCGCGCCTTCGGCCTGTATCGCTGCCAGCCAGAGCTCGGCCGCCTCCTCGGGGTCGAGCAGCCAGGTTCCCTGATGCGCCAGCATCGCGCAGCGCATCGCATCGCCGAACCGCAGGCCCGGCTGCGCTGCCATCACATGACTGGCAAATTCGCACAGCCATCGCGTCGCCGGAAATCGGGGCGGCTCGGGGATCAGGATCAGGCGCGTCATGGTGCTCTCCTCGGCATCGGATGAACCGAGCGTAGGAACCTGGGCCACCCTTGTCCATGCAGCGCGAGAGAAATGGATCGGCGCTCACACGGCCGTGGCGCGTTCTCCGACCTTGCTCTTCGAAGCGCGCGCCTAGAGTGGCTGCACCCTATCCCCTCAGGAGACTCGCATGACGACCAGCACGTCCACGACCACCCGTGTGATTTCGTCCGACAAGGTCGAAGGCACCGCGGTCTACAACCACGCCGGCGACAAGCTCGGCTCGATCGACGATCTGATGATCGACAAGGTCTCCGGCAACGTGCGCTACGCGGTGCTGGAGTTCGGCGGATTCCTCGGCATCGGCACCGACCGCTATCCGCTGCCGTGGGATGCGCTGCGCTATGACACCAGCCGCAGCGCCTATGTCGTCTCGCTCGACAAGGACCAGCTCGAGAACGCGCCGCACTATCCCGAAACCCAGGCGCCCGAGTGGACGCCCGAGTACGGGCGGACGGTGTACGACTACTACAGCATCCCCTGGTACATGTGAGGATGCAGAGCGCGGGTGTGCTCAGGCGCTCCGCGCGGTCCGGCCGGCCAGTGCCTCGTCCACCGACAAGCGGCCGGCGCCGCTGACCACCAACGCGACGGCCACCGCAAGCAGCGCCAGCGCGTATTCGTAGCCGTTGTTCGCCATGAACAGCCCCTTGCTGAGGTGGACGCTGAAGATCGCCACCAGCATCGTGAACGCGACCGCCGCAGCAGCGGGCCGCACCAGGACGCCGAACAGCAGCGCCAGGCCGCCGAAGAACTCGGCGCTGCCGGCGAGCAACGCCATCAGCACGCCGGGGTGGATGCCGACCGAGTCCATCCACTGGCCGGTGCCGGCCAGGCCGTAGCCGCCGAACAGACCGAACAGTTTCTGCCCGCCGTGGGCGATCAGGATGATGCCGACCGGCAGGCGCAGCGCCAGCGGTGCCCAGCCCGCATTCGTGGACAGCACGCGATTGATCACAGGGTTGCTCATGGTGGATCTCCAAACGGTTGATGTGTCGATGGCTGAACTCTAGGCGTTGCTCCGGACGGGATAAAGATGGTTCAATGAGATCATCTGTTCCTCAATTCGAGACAAACCGAGAACAGGCCGAGGCCCACGGAGGAGAAGCGGGTGGACAAATTCCGGGAGATGCGTGTCTTCGCCGCGGTCGTCGACGCCGGCAGCTTCATCGGCGCGTGCGACGCGGTGGGGCTGTCGAAGGCCGCGGTATCGCGCCATGTGCAGGAACTCGAGGCGCGGCTCGGCGTGCGGCTGCTGCAGCGCACGACGCGCAAGCTGTCGCTGACCGACGAGGGCGACGTCTTCTACACGCGCTGCAAGGAGTTGCTCGCCGACGTCGAGGAGGCCGAGGCGGAGATCAGCTCGCGCGCGGGGGTGGCGTCCGGGTTGTTGAAGGTCAACGTGCCGGTCAGCTTCGGCATCCTGCACCTGGCGCCGTTGTGGGCCGAGTTCATGGCGCGCCACCCGAGCGTGACGCTGGAGATCACGTTGTCGGACCGCGTCGTCGATCTGGTGGACGAGGGCTTCGATGTCGCGGTGCGGATCGCTCGACTGCCCAACTCCACGCTGATCAGCCGCCGGCTTGCGTCGACCGGGATGGTGGTCTGCGCCTCGCCGACCTACATTGCGCGCCATGGCGCACCGGCGCATCCGTCGGACCTGGCGCATCACGCGGTCATGGCGTACAGCCTCTACGCCGGCGGCAACACCTGGGAGTTCGACGGCCCGGCGGGCAAGGTGGTGGTGCAGGTCGCGCCGAGGATCCACACCAACAGCGGCGACACCTGTCGCGCAGTGGCGCTGCAGCACGGCGGCGTGGTCTTTCAGCCGTCGTTCCTCGTCGGCGACGATCTGCGCTCGGGCGCTCTGGTTCAGGTGATGCCGGAGTACACGTCGACGTCGCTCGGCATCTACGCCGTCTACCCGACGCGCCGCCACCTGTCGCCGAAGGTGCGCCTGCTGGTCGACTTCCTGGCGGAGTCGGCGCGCGCGCGCGGCTGGCCGGAGTGATCGGGCCGGCCGCGTAGGCCGGTTCCTACACGCGATCTGGCCGGCGTCCGGCAGGTCGGCGCGGTGCGCGCGGATAGGCTTGCGCGACGGCGTGTCGGCACAGGGGAGCCGCGCTGCACGCTGTCGCCTGGGCGGCCCCGCGCACTGAGAGCAGCAGATCGCATGAAAGTCATCGAAGCCCCGGCCGTCCCCGTTGCAGACCGCGAGATCGCGACCTTGCTCGCGGCGTTGATGCAGCTGCGCGGCGGCGACGCCAGCGTTCGCCTGCCGTTCCACTGGGACGGCCTGTACGGCAAGGTCGCCGATGTGTTCAACGACCTGGTCGAGCAGAACGCGCTGATGGCGTCCGAGCTGGCGCGGCTGCGCCAGGTCGTCGGCAAGGAAGGCAAGCTGAAGCAGCGCGCGGTGCTGACCGAGCGCCGCGGCTTCTGGGGCGAATCGATCGAGTCGATCAACGCATTGATCGATGACCTCGTGCACCCGACCAGCGAGGTCGCGCGCGTGATCGGCGCGGTGGCGCAGGGCGATCTGAGCAAGAGCATGGCGCTGGAGGTCGAGGGGCGCGAGCTCGAGGGCGAATTCCGCAGCACCGCGAAGACGATCAACACGATGGTCGAGCAGCTCGGCAACTTCTCGGCCGAGGTGACGCGCGTCGCGCGCGAGGTCGGCACCGAGGGCAAGCTCGGCGGCCAGGCCAAGGTCAAGGGCGTCGCGGGGACGTGGAAGGACCTCACCGACTCCGTCAATTCGATGGCCGGCAACCTCACCGACCAGGTGCGCAACATCGCCGACGTGACGACCGCGGTCGCGAAGGGCGACCTGTCGAAGAAGATCGATGTCGACGTCAAGGGCGAGTTCCTGACGTTGAAGAACACGATCAACACGATGGTCGATCAGCTGCGGTCGTTCGCCTCCGAGGTGACGCGGGTCGCGCGCGAGGTCGGCACCGAAGGGTCGCTCGGCGGGCAGGCGCGCGTGGAGGGCGTGTCGGGCACGTGGAAGGACCTGACCGATTCGGTGAACTCGATGGCCGGCAACCTGACGAGCCAGGTGCGCAACATCGCCGACGTGACGAAGGCGGTGGCGGCGGGCGACCTCTCGAAGAAGATCACCGTCGACGTGAAGGGCGAGATCCTCGAGCTGAAGATCACCGTCAACACGATGGTCGACCAGTTGCGCTCGTTCGCGGCCGAGGTGACGCGGGTTGCCCGAGAGGTCGGCACCGAGGGCAAGCTCGGCGGGCAGGCCGATGTGCAGGGCGTGGCCGGCACGTGGAAGGACTTGACCGAGTCGGTCAACTTCATGGCCGGCAACCTCACCTCGCAGGTGCGCAACATCGCCGAGGTCACGACCGCGGTGGCCGCGGGCGACCTGAGCAAGAAGATCACCGTCGACGTGAAGGGCGAGATCTCGGAGCTGAAGAACACGATCAACACGATGGTCGATCAGTTGCGCTCGTTCGCGGCCGAGGTGACGCGCGTCGCGCGCGAGGTCGGCACCGAAGGCAAGCTCGGCGGGCAGGCCGATGTGCAGGGCGTGGCCGGCACCTGGAAGGACCTGACGGATTCGGTGAACTCGATGGCCTCCAACCTCACGTCACAGGTGCGCAACATCGCCGACGTGACGAAGGCGGTGGCCGCGGGCGACCTCTCGAAGAAGATCACGGTCGACGTCAAGGGCGAGATCCTCGAACTGAAGGCGACGATCAACACGATGGTCGATCAGCTGTCGTCGTTCGCGGCCGAGGTCACGCGCGTGGCGCGCGAGGTCGGCACCGAGGGTGAGCTCGGCGGGCAGGCGGACGTGCAGGGTGTGGCCGGCACGTGGAAGGACTTGACCGACTCGGTCAACTCGATGGCCTCCAACCTCACCTCGCAGGTGCGCAACATCGCCGACGTGACGAAGGCGGTGGCGGCGGGCGACCTCTCGAAGAAGATCACCGTCGACGTGAAGGGCGAGATCCTCGAACTCAAGATCACCGTCAACACGATGGTCGACCAGCTCAACTCGTTCGCGGCCGAGGTCACGCGGGTCGCCCGCGAGGTCGGCACCGAGGGCATCCTCGGCGGCCAGGCCGACGTGCAGGGCGTCGCGGGTACCTGGAAGGACTTGACCGAGTCGGTCAACTTCATGGCCGGCAACCTCACCTCGCAGGTGCGCAACATCGCCGACGTGACCAAGGCGGTGGCGGCGGGCGACCTGAGCAAGAAGATCACCGTCAACGTCAAGGGCGAGATCTCGGAGCTGAAGAACACCGTCAACACGATGGTCGACCAGTTGCGCTCGTTCGCGGCCGAGGTCACGCGGGTCGCGCTGGAGGTGGGCACCGAAGGGATGCTCGGCGGCCAGGCCGACGTGCAGGGCGTGGCCGGCACCTGGAAGGACCTGACCGACTCGGTGAACCTGATGGCCTCGAACCTCACCTCGCAGGTGCGCAACATCGCTGACGTGACGAAGGCAGTGGCCGCGGGCGACCTGTCGAAGAAGATCACGGTCGACGTGAAGGGCGAGATTCTCGACCTGAAGGCGACGATCAACACGATGGTCGATCAGCTGTCGTCGTTCGCCGCCGAGGTCACGCGCGTGGCGCGCGAAGTGGGCACCGAAGGTCGGCTCGGCGGGCAGGCGCAGGTGCGCGACGTGTCGGGCACCTGGAAGGACTTGACCGAGAACGTCAATTTCATGGCCGGCAACCTCACCGGCCAGGTGCGCGGCATCGCGAAGGTCGTGACCGCGGTGGCGGGCGGCGACCTGAAGCAGAAGCTGATGGTGGAGGCCAAGGGCGAGATTGCCGCGCTCGCCGAGACCATCAACAGCATGACCGACACGCTTGCGACGTTCGCCGATCAGGTGACGACGGTGGCGCGCGAGGTCGGCGTCGAAGGCAAGCTTGGCGGCCAGGCCAAGGTGCCGGGCGCGGCCGGCACGTGGAAGGGACTGACCGAGAACGTCAATCAGCTCGCCGCGAACCTCACGACGCAGGTGCGCGCGATCGCCGAGGTCGCCACCGCGGTGACGCAGGGCGACCTGACGCGCTCGATCACCGTCGAGGCGCAGGGCGAGGTCGCGGCGCTGAAGGACACGATCAACGAGATGATCCGCAACCTGAAGGACACGACGCAGAAGAACACCGAGCAGGATTGGCTCAAGACCAACCTCGCGAAGTTCAGCCGCATGCTGCAGGGCCAGAAGGACCTGCTGACGGTGGGGCGGCTGATCCTGTCGGAGCTGGCGCCGGTGGTCGGTGCCCAGCAGGCCGAGTTCTACGTGCTGACGAACGCCGCCAGCGCGCCGAAGCTCAAGCTCTTCGGCAGCTATGCGTCGAGCGGCCAGGCGGTGCACGGCAAGGAGGTCGAGCTCGGCGAAGGGCTGATCGGTCAGTGTGCGATCGAGAAGACGAAGATCCTGCTGACGAATCGTCCGAACCCGACGTTCAGGATCGCGACCGGCTTGAGCGAAGCCGCGGCGATGGACGTGCTCGTGCTGCCGATCATCTTCGAGGGCCAGGTCCGCGGCGTGCTCGAACTCGCGTCGCTCGAGCGCTTCAACCCGGCGCACCAGGCCTTCCTCGATCAATTGACCGAGTCGATCGGCATCGTGATCAACACGATCAGCGCGAACATGCGCACCGAGGACCTGCTGACGCAGTCGCAGTCGCTCGCGCAGGAGCTGCAGAACCGCCAGCAGGAACTGCAGCAGACCAACGAGGAGCTGCAGGAGAAGGCGCGGCTGCTGGTGCACCAGAACCAGGAGGTCGAGCGCAAGAACCAGGAGGTCGAGCAGGCGCGTCAGGCGCTGGAGGAGAAGGCCGAGCAGCTCGCGCTGACCTCGAAGTACAAGTCCGAATTCCTGGCCAACATGTCGCACGAGTTGCGCACGCCGCTGAACAGCCTGCTGATCCTGTCGGACCAGCTGTGCAAGAACAGCGACGGCAACCTGACGCCCAAGCAGGTCGAGTTCGCCAAGACGATTCACCTGTCGGGCAACGACCTCCTGATGCTGATCAACGACATCCTCGACCTGTCCAAGATCGAGTCGGGCACGGTGGCGGTCGATGTCAGCGAGCTGCGCCTCGAGGACCTGCAGCGCTCGGTCGACCGGAGCTTCCGCCATGTCGCCGAATCGAAGCACGTCGAGTTCGAGATTCGCGCCGAGCCGCCGTTGCCGAAGACGATCGTCAGCGATGTCAAGCGCTTGCAGCAGATCGTCAAGAACCTGCTGTCGAACGCGTTCAAGTTCACCCATCAGGGGGCGGTGCGGCTGTCGATCGGCGTCGTGAACTCGGGCTGGTCGCCGGACAACGACGACCTCAACCGGGCCGGCCAGGTGCTGGCGTTCGCCGTCAGCGACACCGGCATCGGCATCGCACCGGACAAGCAGCAGATCATCTTCGAGGCGTTCCAGCAGGCCGACGGCTCGACCTCGCGCAAGTACGGCGGCACCGGCCTCGGTCTGGCGATCAGCCGCGAGCTGGCGCGACTGCTCGGCGGCGAGATCCGGCTCGTCAGCGCGCCCTCCGAAGGCAGCACGTTCACGCTCTACCTGCCGCAGAGCTACAGCCCGTCGCGCGGCTATCGGCACGCGCGCAACGCCGACGTGCGCGCCGACGTGCCGCCGGTGCCGCGCAAGGCGGAGCCGCCGATCAAGGCGCCGGCCCGGCCGGTCGAGGATGCGACCGACGCGGCGGAGTCGCCGGCGCTCAACGTCGCGCAGGACGACCGCAACGACATCCTGCTGGGCGACAAGGTGCTGCTGATCGTCGAGAACGACCTGGCGTTCGCCAGCGTGCTGCTGCAGGCGGCGCGGCGTGTCGGCTTCAAGGGCCTGGTGAGTGGCAGCGGTGCGGCGGCGTTGACGATGATCCGCGACTACCAGCCGGCCGTGATCACGCTCGACATCTATCTGCCCGACATGGCCGGCTGGCGCATCCTCGAGCGTCTGAAGTCGGACCTGGCCACCCGCCACATCCCGATCTGCGTGGTGTCGACGGACGACTCGCGCGATCGCGCACTGCGCAGCGGCGCGATCGCCTTCCTCAGCAAGCCGCTGCAATCGCTCGATGTGGTCGAGCAGGCGCTGGCGCAACTGGTCGAGTTCGCCGAGCGGCGCAAGAAGCGGCTGCTGGTGGTGATGAAGCCGTCGACGGTTCGCGAGCGCTACCTGCACGCGCTGGATGTCGACACCGAGGTCGTGATCGCCGATTCGGCGACCCAGGCGCTGGCCGAACTGAGCGGCGTCGATTGCCTGATCACCGACGGCAGCATCGGCGAGCTCGGGCCGGAGGACGTGATCGAGTCGCTCGAATCGAGACCGCTGGCGCGGCAGATGCCGATCGTGCTGGCCAGCGACAGCGCCGACGTGGCGAGCCGTTGGGAGCGCGGCCACAGCGCGTTCGCGCTGCGCAATGCGGTCGATCTGGACAGCATGCTCGACGCCACGTCGTTCTTCCTGCACCGCGGCGAGGCCGCGATGTCGGACGAGGAGCGTCGCTCGGCGCAGGCGCTGCAGGAGAACGATCACATCCTGCAGGGCAAGAAGGTCCTGATCGTGGACGACGACATCCGCAACATCTTCGCGCTCGCGACGGTGCTGGATGCGCGCGGCATGGAGATCGTCTCGGCCGAGAACGGCCGCGATGCGATCCGGCTGGTGCAGACCGATCCGACCATCGACATCGTGCTGATGGACATCATGATGCCCGAGATGGACGGCATGCAGACGATGCGCCAGATGCGCAAGCTGCCGCGCGGCAAGGAGCTGCCGCTGATCGCCGTCACCGCGAAGGCGATGAAGGGCGATCGCGAGAAATGCATCGACGCGGGCGCGTGGGACTATCTGTCCAAGCCGGTCGACATGGGCTATCTGCTGGTCGTGTTGCGAGGCTGGTTGTCGAAGTGAACGCACTGACGATGCCTGCGGGCGCCGCACCGTCCGCACCGGCCGGAGCGGCGGACGAGAAGGTCAGCATCCTGATCGTCGACGACCTGCCCGAGAAGCTGCTGGTCTTTCGGACCGTGCTCGAGGAGCTGGATCAGGAGCTGGTCTTCGTCCGCTCGGGCCGCGAAGCGCTGCGCGAGGTGCTGCAGCGCGAGTTCGCGGTGATCCTGCTCGACGTCAACATGCCGGAGATCGATGGCTTCGAGACCGCCTCGCTGCTGCGCCAGTACAAGCGCTCGGTCGACACGCCGATCATCTTCATCACGTCGTACGCCGACGAGATCCAGACCGAGCGCGGCTACTCGATGGGGGCGGTCGACTACATCCAGTCGCCGGTGGTGCCGCACATCCTGCGCAGCAAGGTCCGCGTGTTCGTGCGTCTGTTCGCGCTGCAGCGCCAGATCCGGCGCCAGGCCAACGCCGATGTCGCGATCGCCGCGGCCGAGGCGGCGCGACGGGTCGCCGAGGCCAACGACCGCCGCTCCGCGCTGCTCGCGGGGGTCAGCCACGCGCTCAGCGGCTCGCTGGACTTCGACATCACGATCCGTGCGTTCATCCAGCAACTGCTGCCGCGGCTCGCGTCGAGCGCGCTGGTGCTGCCGGTCGACGGCGACGTTGTGGGCCAATCGGCCGTACTGGCGGTCGACGGCGGTGAGCCGATCGTGACGCCGGTGCTGCGTCTGGACGCCACGATCGCGGCCGCGCTCTACACCGTGGTGAGCGACCGGCGCCGGCTCGCGCTGCCGAGCGATGCGCTCGCGGCGCTGCAGTCGAGTTGCGGTCGGGCGGACACGCCGTTCGTCGCCGCGCTCGTGCTGCCATTGCTGAACGGCGCGCGCCTGCACGGCGCGCTGCTGGTGGCGGCCACGCGCGAGGACCAGCGCGCGGACTGGTCGATCCTCGACGATCTGGCGGCGCGCGTCGCCTCCGCGCTGGAGAACGCGCGGCTCTACGGCAACCTGCAGACCGAGATCGTCGAACGCCGTGCGGCCGAGGCCGAGCTGCAGGAAGAGGCGCGTCGCAAGGACGAATTCCTCGCGATGCTGTCGCACGAACTGCGCAATCCGTTGGCGCCGATCCGCACCGCGCTGGAGGTGATCCGCCAGATCGCTCCGGCGGAGCCGAAGTTCGCCTGGGCTTCCGACATCATGGTGCGCCAGCTGCACCAGTTGACGCGCCTGATCGATGAACTGCTGGACGTCGCGCGCATCAGCCAGGGCAAGATCGTGCTGAGCCGCGATCGGGTGGATCTCAACGCCGTCATCGCGCATAGCGTCGAGACGGTGCAGCCCTCGATCGACGGACGCGAGCAGCGGTTGCGCGTCACGCCGTTCGACACGCCGGTGTGGCTGCCGGGCGACTCGGCGCGGTTGGCGCAGATCGTCTCGAACCTGCTTCACAACGCCTCGAAGTACAGCGAAAACGGCGCCGAGATCGAGCTGCGCGCCGAGCACGACGGCAACGGCGCGGTGATCCGCGTGCGCGACCGGGGCATCGGGATGGACGCCGAGCTGTTGCCGCGGGTGTTCGACCTCTTCACGCAGGGCGAGCGCGGGCTCGATCGGCGGCAGGGCGGCCTGGGCGTCGGCCTGACGCTGGCGCGGCGCCTCGCGGAGCTGCACGGCGGCGGCATCGAGGCGCACAGCGAAGGCCTCGGCAAGGGGTCGGAGTTCGCATTGCGCCTGCCCTGCATGGGCCTGGTGCGCAACGCCGAGGTGGCGCCGACGCCGGCCGCGCCCGACGCCGCGCCGCACTGCCGCGTGCTGGTGGTCGACGACAACGAGGACGCTGCGCTCAGCGTCGCCGCGCTGCTGGAGATGGAAGGCCACGCGACCGCGACGGCGCACGACGGCGAGCAGGCGCTCGTGGCGGCGGCGAACTTCGCTCCGGAGGTGGTGGTGCTGGACATCGGCCTGCCGCTGCTCGACGGCTACCAGGTCGCGCGGCGATTGCGCGCGTCGGCGCCGACGCGCCAGGCGCTGCTGCTGGCGTTGACCGGCTACGGCCAGCATGCCGACGAGGTCGCGGCGATCCAGGCCGGCTTCGATCGGCACTTCGTCAAGCCGGTCGATCCGGAGGCCTTGCTGGCGTGCATCACGGCCTGGGCGCGCCATCGCGGCGACGCGCCAGAGGCCGGCACCGATCGCCGCAGCGGTCTCGGCAGGGGAAGCGCATGAAGGCCTCGATCGAGCTGAGCAGTGCATTGGCGCAGTCGTTCTTCGACCAGCACCCCGATGCGGTGCTCGTGCTGGACGCGACCGGCAACGTGCTGCGCGCCAACCCCGCGGCGGCCTGGCTCGGGCTCGAAGGCGATCGCCCGAACTTCGCGCACATGACCGGCATCGTCTGGCCGCACGATCGGCACCAGCGCGCCGAGCCCGGCGGACGGTGGAATCGCCGCGTGCGCATGCTCGGGGCGGACGGCAGCACCCGTCAGGTCGACGTGAGCGTTTTCGGCGTCGAGACCGGCGTCGACGAACCGCCGCTGTACTACGGCGTGCTCCACGACGTGACCGCATCGGTCAACGCGGCCCGCGCTGGTCTTGAGGGCGAGAGCCGCTCGAAGGCGACCAGCGACAGTGCACCGGTGATGGTGTGGATGTGCGGACCCGACCTGCAGCACGAATGGTTCAATCGATCCTGGCTGGCGTTTCGCGGGCGCACCCTCGGCGACGAGCTCGGCACCGGCTGGACCGAGGGCGTGCATGCGCAGGATCTGGATCGCTGCTTGAGCATCCATGAGCACTGCTTCGAGCAGCGCGAGCCGTTCTCGCTCGACTACCGGCTCCGACGCCACGATGGCGCGACCCGATGGGTGCTGGAGACCGGCGTGCCGCGCATCGGGCAGGAGGGTTCGTTCCTCGGCTACATCGGCACCTGCGTCGACATCACCGACCGGAAGGAACTCGAGGATCGACTGGCCGAGCGCACGCGCGCGCTGCGGCTCGCCGACCAGCGGCGCGAGGCGTTCCTCGCCAAGCTGTCGCACGAGTTGCGCAATCCGCTCGGACCGATCGCCAATGCGGCGACGCTGCTGCGGGCGTTCGACGACGTCGACCCGCGGCTGGCCACCGCGCGCGCGATCATCGATCGGCAGGTCGGCCATCTGCGGCGCCTGATCACCGACCTGGTCGACGTGACGCAGATCACCCGCGGCCGGGTCGTGCTGCAGCGCGAATGCGTCGACGTGGACACCTTGCTCGACAGCGCCGTCGAGGCGACCCAGCGCGAGCTCGACAAGCGCGATCAGACGCTGCACATCGAGCGCAGCGACGAGCGGCTCGAATGCGTCGGCGACGCGCAGCGCCTGTCGCAGGCGCTGGCCGCACTGATCGACAACGCGGCCCGGTATACGCCGTCGGGCAGCGTGATACGTCTCGCGACCCGGCGGGCGGGCGATGCCATCGAGATCGTCGTGACGGACACCGGTCGCGGCATCGCGCCCGAGTTCCTGCCGCACATCTTCGACCTGTTCTCGCAGGACGGTGCCGGTGCCGGCGATGGCAGTCTGGGCGTCGGCCTGACGATCGCCAAGCGCATCGCCGAGCTGCACGGCGGCGATGTGCGGATCGACAGCGCCGGGCCCGGCTCGGGCACGACCGCCGTGCTGCAACTGCCGCGGCGCAGCGAGGCGCCCCGGCTGGACCACGACGAGCTGGACCTTGCCGCGGACGGCGGCCGCCGCGTGCTGATCATCGAGGACAACGCCGATGCGCGCGAGAGTCTGCGGATGCTGATCGAGCTCAATGGCAACGAGGTTCGCACCGCGGCCTGCGCGCAGGAGGGGCTGCGCGTCGCGCAAGCGTTCCTGCCGGAGCTGATCGTGTGCGACATCGGGTTGCCGGATGTCGACGGCTGCGAACTGGTGCGCCAGTTGCGCGAGACGCTCGAAGGCCGTGCCGCACGCTACGTCGCGTTGACCGGCTTCGGCCGCGTCGAGGAGCGCGACCGCGCGCTCGACTCCGGCTTCGACTCGTTCCTGGTCAAGCCGCTGCCCGCCGCACCGCTTCAGCGTTGACCTTCGGTCAGCGTGTGGAGCTGGAAGCGCCCGCTGTCGTCGACCAGCCAGACCTCGACGAACTTGGCGCCGTCCGCGCTGCCCGGCGCGGGGAACGGCGAGGCGCGCTGGATCATCTGCCGAACCTCGTCCGTCACCTCCGGCGCGTGGCTGGGTGAGCGCACGACGCGCACGTCCCTGACATTGCCGCGCATGTCGACCTCGGTCTCGACGACGACGATCGCATGCACCAGCGGCGGCAGCATGCCCTTGTAGATGCTCGCCGCGTAGGTCGCGTAGATGTGGCGCGCCGCGCCATCGCGGTAGCTCGCGGCCCCGGCCTTGACCGGTGTGACGTGCAGCGCGAGCACCAGGCCCGAGAGCAGCAGCAGGGTGCGAACGATGAGGCGATCCAGCATGATCAATCTCCTTGAGGTGTGCCCGTGGGTTGCAGTCGGCACGTTCGCGGTTCAAAGAGAGTGGTCACGCTCGCCTACACGCGCCGGCGATGTCGGCCGATGGCCGTTCGGCGACCGGGCGGCGATGCTGTCGCCATGACCCGGACCCGTATTCCCGTGCTGATCGCCTGCGGCTGCGCGCTGTCGGCGGCCATGCTGGCGCCCGACGCGTCGGCGCGCGATGC
>Ga0209023_10002016_pt1 | contig 26215 bp, 26 predicted proteins | sample LakOneMetagenome_FD_187468 | JGI IMG/M metagenome (GOLD analysis project Ga0209023, IMG submission 187468) | Freshwater and sediment microbial communities from Lake Erie, Canada (SPAdes) (version 2) | ecosystem: Environmental > Aquatic > Freshwater > Lentic | place: Lake Erie, Canada...
GTTGACGGCGAGACGCAGCAGTTCGAAGGCCGGATCGAGATTGCGGGTCAACGTCTGGAAATGGCCGGACAGATGATCGCGGTCGACCGAGAAATGCAGATGCACCGCCAGATCGTCCATCGCCTCGTGGAAGGCGCCGGAATCATAGGGGCCGGCGCCCTCGTCCAGCAGGCCGCCGAGCAGCGTCGTGAGGCCGGGCTTTTCAACCGGGTCCTGCGAGGCGCCGCCGCGGAAGGCGAACTGGAAAGCGACCAGCGGGACGGCGTAATCCTCCACAAGCCAGGCCGTCAGGCCGCCGGGTGTGCGGACTTCCTGAACGGCGGCGGCGCGCGATGTCTCCGGAATGGGCGAGAGATCGGTCACGCGGCCTGCTCCGGCAAAAGGTAACCCGTCACGGCGCGGCGCTTGTCGAGCCACTTCTTGGCGGCGGCAAGAACCGCCTCGGGGGTCACGGCCTCGATGCGCGCCGACCAGCCCGAAACGTCGTCGATGGTCTCGCCGATGGCGAGCGCGGCGCCATACCAGCGCGCGAGCGCGACCTGGCTATCCTGCGCATAGACGGCGTCGGCGACGAGCCGCGTCTTCGCGCGATCGAATTCCTTGGCCGAGGGCGGGTTGGCGATGAAGTCGGCAATCACGCCGTCGATCGCCGCGTCGAACTGGTCGAGCGAAACGTCGGCCGCGGGAACGCCGTAGACCCAGAGGCGCGTCGCGTCGAGCGAGGACGACATGTAATAGGCGCCCGCCGCGACCGCGACCGGCTTTTCGACGACGAGCTGTTTGTAGAGGCGGCTCGACTGGCCGGCGCCCAGCAGATGCGTCATCACCTCCAGCGCTTCCGGCTCGCCGGGTTCTCCGGTGCGGGCGGACGGGACGACATAGACGCGCTCGTAGGTCGGCTGCTCGACCTTTTCGTCGGCCAGCGACACATGGCGGCGGGCGCGGGCCGGCGGCTCCTGCGGGCGGCGGCGCACGGGCGCTTCGCCACGTGCGGGAATCTTGCCATAGGTTTCGCGGGCGAGGCTCTCGACCTCTTCGGGCTTCACGTCGCCGGCGACGACGAGAATGGCGTTCTCGGGCGTGTAGAAACGCTCGTAATAGGCGAGCGCATCCTCGCGGCCGAGCGTCTCGATCTCGTGTCCCCAGCCGATGATCGGCGTGCCGTAGGGATGATGCGCAAACAGCGCCGCCTGCACGGCCTCGCTGAGTTCGGCGCCGGGATCGCTGTCGGTGCGCATCCGGCGCTCTTCCATCACCACATCGCGCTCGGGCGCAACGACCTCGTCTGTCAGGACGAGGTTGGTCATGCGGTCTGCCTCGTATTCCATCATCGTGCCGAGGTGTTCGCGCGGCACGCGCTGGAAATAGGAGGTGTAGTCGTGGCCGGTGAAGGCGTTTTCCTGGCCGCCGAGATCGGACACGAGGGACGAGAACTCGCCCTGCGGATGGTTCTTGGTGCCCTTGAACATCAGGTGTTCGAGGAAATGCGCGATGCCGGACTTCAGCGGCGGATCATCGGCCGAACCGTTGCGATACCACACCATGTGGGTGACGACGGGGGCGCGATGGTCCGGAATCACCACCACTTCCATGCCGTTTTCCAGGCGCGAATGCGCGATGCTGGGGCCGGCATGGACAGCCGGCTGCGCGCGGGATGCGGCAGGCTGTGGCGATGCGGCGCGACTGTCGGTCATGTTGGCCCTTGCACTGGTTCCCAAGCCTGCGGCGGGCGCAGGCAAAGACGCGTCAGCCGCCCGAATCCTCGGGCGGCCTGATTGTGACCATCAATATAGGGAAAGAACGCGCGCCCTCAACCGGGCGCGCACGGAACCAGGGCCGGAGCCTCACTCGTCCTTAACGCGGTTCGGATCGATGCCGCGCACGTAATCGCCCGCAGAAGGCGCCTCGTACTTGCGGATCGGACCGCTCTGGGTCGCCTTCACGACCTGACGGGGCGCCCGGTAGCCCGTCGGCGGCTCGGTCAGATATTCGCGTGAAGGTTCTGCGCCGGGCTTCAGCTCTTCGTCCTTCGAGCCGAGCGAGAATATCTGCTTGATCTTGGAGGCCGGCTCCTCGACGCCGCAATCCGGAACGCCGTTACGGCGCGTCGGGCAGACTTCCGGGTTGTTGCTCGGGCCGGCGGTGCGACCCTGCTTGAGTTCTTCGGCCGACAGGGCGGGGTTGGCGGTCAGCTGGCGATTCATGTCGCGCGGCGCGCGGGCGGCAATTTCGGCTTCCTTGCGGCGGCGCACATCGGGATCGACCGGCCAGTTGGCGGCGCGGCTGCGGGCGCCTGCGACCGGCGGCGGCAGAGCGTCGCCCTTCGGCACCACCAGCTTCGGGCGCTCGCGGAAGTCGATGTCGGGCTTGTCTTCGCTATCCTTGCCGAGGCCGATCACGTTGAGGACGGGATCGAAGGCCGAGGGCCGGTCATCGAAGGCGCGGGCTGCCGTCGAGGCGGCGAGGGCGCCAGCGAGAACCATTGCGGCTCCGGCCGCGGCCAACGTGAATTTTCCGGCGATTGCCCGTGTCACTTCAGTCCGTGTCACTTGCGAAACCCTCATGAAAACGTCCCCTTACGCCGCCCATAGCCGACTCGGCCTCAGGCGGAGCGGCGGCTTGCGAGCTTATCTCCCGCATTCGCGGCAAATTGTGGGCGCCCTGTCAGGCGGCCGGGCTCGCAGGCCTCGGGCGGACGGACTCATACAGGAGGACCGCCACGCCGGCAACGATGGCCGCGTCGGCGACGTTAAAAACGTAATTGGCCAAGGGGCCTACGGGCAGGGTCGTGTGCAGGTGCAGGAAGTCGGCGACGGCCCCGTAGCGGGCGCGGTCGAGCGCATTGCCCAGCGCGCCGCCGAGAACCAACCCGAGCGCCAGCGCCGTCAGCCGGTCGGTGGTTGTCCAGAGCCAGGCGCCGAGCATGCCGACCGCCAGCGCCGCCAGGGCCAGCAGGCCGAGCAGGCCGAGCGTGGAGTCCGCGCGCAGCAGCGAGTAGGAAATGCCGGGGTTCCAGGCCAGAACGATATCAAGGAACGGCGTCAGCCGGATCGGCGGCCGATCCTCGATGCCGAGAATGTCGATCATCCAGTATTTGGTGATCTGGTCGGCAGCGAAGGCGACGCCCGCCGCCGCCGCCGCAACCAGACGGACGTGGGTTTTCACGCCCAATTTTCCGGGCTCCACTTGCCGAGCGCCTTCAGCTGACGCAGCGCTTCCGCGTCGCGCGGGGTCACGTCGGGAAACTCGGGGTCGGAGCCGACCAGGGCCGAAATCCTCCAGGAGCGGGCGCATTTGCGTCCCTCGGCCTTTGCCGACACGACGGCGACGCCTGGAACGTCGGGCAGGACAAAGGCGCCTTCGGGCACATCGCCCGTCGGTTCGATCGTAATCCCGGAGGTGATGCAGACCTCCGCCATGTCGACGCCCTCTACGGCAACGCGCAACTGCGCGTCGGAGATGAACACGACGGGCGCGGCTTCGAGAGACGATCCAATGGCCTTATTGGCGCGCTCGATCTCCAGCGCGCCCGTCACGACGGAGCGGACGCGGCGGATCTTCTTCCAGCGCTCGGCCAGCGCATCGTCGCGGAAGGCGCCGAGCCCTTCGGGGAAGATTTCGAGATGGACGGATAGGGCTCCCTGCGGGCGGTACATCGCCCAGGCCTCGTCCGTCGTGAACACGAGGATCGGGGCCAACCATTTCAACACCGCGTCGCAGATCGCGTCGACCACCGTCAGCGCGGATTTGCGCAAATGGCTGGAGGGCGCCTCGCAATAGAGCGCGTCCTTGCGGATGTCGAAGTAGAAGGCCGAGCAGTCGCCGGTCATGAAGGGCGTAACTGACGCGACAACCTTCTTGTAGTCGAAGTCCGCATAGGCCTGCTGCACGGTCGCATCGATCTCGGCGAGACGATGCAACATCAGGCGCTCCAGCTCCGGCATCGACTTGAAGTCGACGCGGTCGCCTTGAGAGAAATGCGCGAGCGAGCCGAGCATCCAGCGGATCGTGTTGCGCAGCTTGCGATAATTGTCGGTCGTGAACTTCAGGATTTCCGGGCCGAGGCGCTGATCGTCGGAATAATCGACGCTCGCCGCCCACAGGCGCAGGATGTCGGCGCCCAGTTCGTTGATGAGCTTTTCTGGCGCCAACGCATTGAACTGCGACTTCGACATCTTGCGGCCATGCTCATCGAGCGTGAAGCCGTGCGTCAGCACGACGTCATAAGGCGCGCGGCCACGCGTGCCGCAGGATTCCAGAAGCGAGGAATGGAACCAGCCGCGATGCTGGTCCGAGCCTTCGAGATACATGACCTCATCCGCGCCGCCGTCGCGGATGCGATGCACGCCCTGCAGGCCGGGGAAGTGCTTGGCGTCCTCCAGCACGAATGCGTGGGTCGAACCTGAATCGAACCAGACATCGAGCACGTCGTCGACCTTGTCGTAATCGTCCGGATTGTAGTTTGGCCCCAGAAAGCGCGCCTTGGCGCCTTCCGCGAACCACGCGTCGGCGCCTTCCGCCTCGAAGGCGTCGCCGATCCGCTTGTTGACGGCGGCGTCGATCAGCGGCGTGTGCTCGCCCTTCTTGACGAAGACGGCGATCGGCACGCCCCACGCGCGCTGGCGCGACATGACCCAATCGGGCTTGGCGGCGATCATGCCGGTGATGCGGTTCTGGCCGGAGGCCGGCTCCCAGCGCACCTTCGTGATTTCGTCGAGCGCGACGGCGCGCAGCGACGGCTTCTCGCCCTTGCCGGGCACGGCGAAGGCCTTGTCCATCGCGACAAACCATTGCGGCGTGTTGCGGAAGATGACCGGCTTTTTCGAGCGCCAGGAATGCGGGTACTGGTGCTTGAGGCGGCCGCGCGCGACGAGATGGCCGCGCTCGGCGAGCGCCTTCATCACGGCCTCGTTGGCGTCGCCCTTGTCGCCCTTTTCGGTGATGACGCGCTTGCCGGCGAAGCCCGGCGCCTCGTTGGTGTAGAGGCTGTTTTCGTCGACCGTGTAGGGGATGCGCGTGTCGATCTTGCGCTCGGCGAGCATCCGGCCCGACGCCATCCAGATGTCGAAGTCTTCGCGGCCGTGACCGGGCGCGGTGTGAACGAAGCCCGTGCCGGCGTCGTCGGTGACGTGGTCGCCCGCCAGCAGCGGCACGCGGAACTCGTAGCCGCCGCCTTCGCCTTGCAGCGGATGCGCGCATTCCATGCCGGCCATCGTCTCAGGCGAAATGTTGGAGAGCCGCTCCCAACCCTCCACCTTTGCCGCCTTGAAGACTTCTTCGGCGAGCTTGTCGGCCAGCAGATATTTGGCGCCGACCTTCGCCCAATTATTCTCCGGCGCAGCCGTCACGCGATAGAGGCCGTAGGAGATTTTCGGGCTGAAGCAGATCGCGCGGTTGCCGGGCAGCGTCCAGGGCGTGGTGGTCCAGATGACGACCGAGGCGTCGGCCGCCTCTTCCTCGGTCGAGGCCTCGCCGAGATAGCCGCCCAGCGTCGTGATCGGGAAGGCCACCCACACCGTGTCGGAAGTGTGATCCTCGTATTCAACCTCTGCCTCGGCCAACGCGGTCTTCTCCACCACCGACCACATGACCGGCTTGGAGCCGCGATACAGCAGGCCGTTCTCGGCGAATTTCAGCAATTCGCGCGCGATCTGGGCTTCGGCCGGATAGGTCATGGTCAGGTAGGGATTGTCCCAATCGCCGACGACGCCGAGCCGCTTGAATTCCTCGCGCTGGACGTTGACCCAATGGTCGGCATAGGCGCGGCATTCGCGGCGGAAGGCAATCATGGCCGCGCTGTCGCGCAGGTCTGGCTTAGCCTTGCCCTTGGAGCGGTAATTCTCTTCCTCGATCTTCCACTCGATCGGCAGGCCATGGCAGTCCCAGCCCGGAACGTAGTTGGAATCCTTGTTCAGCATCTGCTGCGAACGCGTGACGAGGTCCTTCAGCGTCTTGTTGAGCGCATGGCCGATGTGGATCGCGCCATTGGCGTAGGGAGGGCCGTCGTGCAGGACGAATTTCTTGCGGCCTTGCCCGGCCTCGCGCAGGCGCTTGTAGAGATTGATCTCGTTCCAGCGGGCGAGGATCTCCGGCTCCTTCTTCGGCAGGCCGGCGCGCATCGGGAAGTCCGTCTGCGGCAGATAGAGGCTGGCGGAATAGTCGGGACCGGTCTTGTCGGCCTGCTTGGCCTTGGGAGCATCGTTCATGTCGAACCGAATTTTGAGGCGCGCCGGGCGGCCGGCGGCGATTTGGGGTGACGAAGCGGCTAGCGAACCCGGCGCCGCACGAGCTCAGACTCGAGCGCGGCCCGGGCGGATAATTCGCTGCTGGATGAAGGCTCCGACCATGGCGCTGCTATAGCACGTTTGATGGGTCCGGAAAGGGGCGGCCGCCCGCCGTGGGCGAGGGTCCCTTCCCCCCGGCGCGGGCGGCGCTATTCTGATGGGCGTCCCCCGGAGCCCGCCATGCGCGTTGTTCTGTCCGTCTTTGCCCTCACAGCCGCCCTGTTGGCCCCTGCCCGCGCCGCCGAGATCGAGAAATGCCCCGACATGGTCGCCCGCGGCCCCACGATCATGAAAGCCGCGCTGGGCGGCGACCGGGTTCGCCTGACCTTTGTCGGCCATGCAACCTTCATGATCGAGACGCCGGGCGGGACGACCGCCGTCACCGACTACAACGACTACGTCCGCCCGCCCGGCACGCCCGATGTCGCAACGATGAACAAGGCGCATTCGACGCACAACAGCCTGAACCCCGACCCCAAGATCAAGCACCTGCTGCGCGGCTGGGGCGAGGACGGCAAGGCCGCCAATTGGGACGTGACGGAGGGCGACCTGCATGTCCGCAATATCCCCACCAACATCCGCGACTGGGCGGGCGGCACGGAATATGACGGCAATTCGATCTTCGTGTTCGAGGCGGCGGGCCTGTGCATCGCGCATCTCGGCCACCTGCACCATCGACTGACACCCGAGCACCTTCAGCAATTGCGCCATGTCGATGTACTGCTCGCGCCGGTCGACGGGTCCTACACGCTGGGCGCCACCGGCATGATCGAGACCATGGTGACGATCCGCGCGCCGCTGACCATTCCGATGCATATTTTCGGGCCCTCGACGCTCGAACGTTTCCTCATGCTCGCCCGCGACAAATTCGAGGTGAAACACGAGGGCGCGCGCTACGTCGAAGTTTCACGCGCGACGCTGCCGCAAAAGCAGACCGTTCTCGTGCTCGAAGGCCATTGAATGCTGAAGCTCTATTTCGCCCCGCATACATGCGCGCTGGCGACGCATATCGCGCTGATCGACGCAGGCGCGGCGTATGAATTGCAGCGCATCGACTTCGCGACCACGCAGCAGCGCTCGGCCGAATATCTCGCCATCAATCCGAAGGGACGTGTGCCGGCGTTGATCACGGATCGCGGCGTGCTGACGGAAACGCCAGCAATGCTCGCCTTCGTGGCGCAGAGCTTTCCGCAGAAGGCGCTTGCGTCGCTACACGATGCCTTCGCCTTCGCGGAACTGCAGGCGTTCAATTCCTATCTGTGCTCGAGCGTGCACATCGCGCATGCGCACAGGATGCGCGGCTATCGCTGGGCGAGCGAAGACTCATCCTTCGCGGACATGCAGCGCATGGTCCCGAAATCGGTCGGCGACGGTTTCGCGCTGATCGAGACCCACATGCTGCGCGGCCCATGGGTCATGGGCGAGACCTATACGATCGCCGACCCCTATCTCTTCACGCTGGCGCAATGGCTGGAGGCGGACGGCGTCGACACCGGCCGCATCCCCCATGTCATCGCGCATCGCGCACGCATGGCGGAATTGCCGAATGTGCGCCGCGCGATTGCCGAAGAGATCGGCTGATCACAGGTTGCGCTGGCCGGGCGCCGGGCGCTGCGTGCGCTCCATATCGCGCTGCTTCGCCTTTTCCTTGGCGTTGTAACGACCGACAATGCAGCCGGCCGCCGCGCCGGCCATCGTATGGCCGACCACATGGCCGGCGACGCCGCCCACGATGGCGCCCTTGATGCAGCCCCTGGCGCTGGCCTCGGTGGCGGCGAGCGGCAGGGCGAGGGCCGGCAGGATCGCCAGGGCGAGAAGTCGGGTGCGGGTCATGCGGCTCTCCATGAAAGCGCGTTGCGAGATTGTCCCCCTAGAACGCGGCAGGGGCCGTCCAGTTCAGCGCCCGAGCCACTGGCGCAGCTTGTTGCGCAGCATGAAGCCTGCGACAACGGCGACGGCGATGCAGATGACGACCGCCAGGAAGCCCGCGACGAAGACAAACAGCGCGCTGGCGATGACGACCGCCATCACCAGGCCGAGAAAGCCGCTCAGCTTGGTCTGGAACGTGTAGGTCCGGCCAGCCGCCGCGCCCTGAAACTCGAACGGGCTGCGGCGCCGACCGGCGCCCGACGGATTCTCGCCCGGCGCGATGATCTCGATCTCGCCGCGGGGAAATTCGACCCGTTCCTGATCCTGCTTCGTCGCCATCGCGCGATCATCCTGCCTGCAAACCCAGAGATAGGCGCCCAGCCGCGCGCCCGCAATGCGAAAGACACTCAACCTGCGGCCCAATCCTTGCTTTATTGTGGCCGAGGGCAAGCAGGAGAAAAACAATGACGACCGACGCCATCGCTGCGCCAAGTCCCCGCAGGAAAACGATTTTCGGCTCGCTGTTCGCCCAGGTTCTGGCGGCGCTGGTGATCGGCGTCATCCTCGGCATCGCTACGCCGGGCTTCGCGCAGGGGCTGAAATTCTTCAGCGACGTCTTTCTCAAGCTCGTTTCGATGATCGTCGCGCCGATCGTCTTCTGCGTCGTCGTGCATGGCATTGCGGGCGCGGGCGACCTGCGCAAGGTCGGCCGCGTCGGCGTGAAGGCGCTCGTCTATTTCGAGGTGATGACCACGGTGGCGCTCGCCCTCGGCGCCATTCTCGCGCTGGTCTTCGGCCCGGGCCACGGCATGAACATCGACGCCAGCAAGCTCGACGCCTCGGGCATGGCGCGCTTTGCGGACAATGCGCACAAGCTGAAGGGCGAGGGCATCGGCGGATTCCTGCTGAATATCGTGCCATCGACGGCCTTCGACGCTTTTGCCCGCAACGATGTGCTGCAAGTCCTGTTCTTCGCGGTGATCTTCGGCGTCGCGCTGGCGCTGGTGGGCGAGGCAGGCAAGCCGGTCGTGAAACTGGTGGACGCCACGGCGACCGTGCTGTTCCGCGCCATGGGCCTGATCGTGCGCGTTGCGCCGCTGGGCGTGCTTGGCGCCGTCGCCTTCACCGTCGGCAAATATGGCGTGGCCTCGCTGCAGCAATTGCTGTCGCTGGTGCTGCTCTTCTACGCCTCGGTTGCAATTTTCGTGCTCGTGATCCTCGGCGGCGTGATGCAACTGGTGGGGCTGAACATCTTCAAATTCCTGCGCTATCTGCGCGAGGAACTGATGATCGTGCTGGCGACCGCCTCGTCGGATTCCGTGCTGCCGCAGATCATGCGCAAGCTGGAGGCGATGGGCGTGGAGGAGGAGGTCGTCGGCCTCGTCGTGCCGACCGGCTATTCCTTCAACCTCGACGCGTTTTCGATCTATCTGACGCTGGCCGTCGTCTTCATCGCGCAGGCGACGAACACGCCGCTGTCCTTCGGCGACCTGTTGCTGGTGCTCGGCATATCGCTGGTGACGTCGAAGGGCGCGCATGGCGTGCCGGGGTCGGCCATCGTCATCCTTGCCGCCACCCTGAACGCCGTGCCGGCCATTCCGGCGATCGGGCTGGTGCTGGTGCTCTCGGTCGACTGGTTCGTCGGCATGGCCCGCGCGCTCGGCAATCTCATCGGCAATTGCGTGGCGACCGTGGTGATCGCGGCCTGGGATGGGGCTCTGGACAAGGCGAAGGCGAAAAAGACGCTAGACGATGGCTTCGCGCCGGAGGTGGTTGCGGAAACGGAGGCGCCGGCGGCGGCCGGTTGAACCTGCGACGACCGGCGTCGTGAGATCGATCGTTGTGAAAGCGCGGCAGGCGCGATAGCTTGATGCGTGGATCGAAGGTGAAACACGGGGAGGACAAGATGGGACGCAAGTTCATCGACTGCCGTGAATTTCCAAGCGAAATGAACTGCACCGTCGCACTCAGCGCCGACAGCGAGGACGAACTCCTGGAGGTCGCGGTGCAACACGCGGTCAGCGTGCATGGTCACAAGGATACGCCCGACCTGCGATCGATGATCCGGGGCACGATCAAGAACGGCGCCCCGCCCATCGAAGCGCCGAAGCGGGTCGCCTGAGCAGAGTTCGCCGCAAGGCGAAACCTGCTGCGGCGGCTGCGCCGGGGGCCATGAGGACGCCTATCCGAGGCTGCGGCTTGCCAGAATTTTGCGCGCCTCGGCCACATCCTCGTTCATCCGCGCGACCAGCGCCTCGACGGAGTCGAATTTCGCCTCGCCGCGGATGAAGTCGATGAAGGCCACCTCGACCATCTTGCCGTAGAGGTCGCCGTCGAAGTCGAGCACATAGACTTCCAGCAGCGGCGGGCCGTCGTCGAAAGTCGGGCGCTTGCCGAAATTGGCCGCGCCCTTGTGCGTCACGCCGTCGACCGTCAGCGTGACGGCATAGATGCCGTGCGCCAGGCGGCAGGACGGGTCGAGCGCGATGTTTGCGGTCGGAAAGCCGATGGTGCGGCCGACCTTGCGGCCATGGATGACCTCGCCCTCCACGAACCAGGGATGGCCGAGCAGGCGGGCGGCCTGCGCGACATCGCCGGCCGCGAGCGCCGCGCGCGTGGCGGTGGAGGAGACCGCGTCCAGCGTTCCGGCCTCGTCCTGCGCGATGCGCTCGACGATATCGACGGCAAAGCCCTGCCGCGCGCCCTCGCTCTTCAGGAAATCCGGCGTGCCCTGGCGCTTGGCGCCGAAGTGAAAGTCATAGCCCGCGACCACGCCGGACACGCCGAGGCGGCGCAGCAGCACTTCGTCCACGAATTGTTGCGCTGACAGCCCCGACAGACCGGCGTCGAAGGTCAGGACGATGACGCCGTCGAGACCCAGCCGCCGCAGGAAGGCCGCCTTCGCCTGGTGCGAGGTCAGACGGAAAATCACGCTTTTTTTCGCGAAGAAGTCCGCCGGATGCGGCTCGAAGGTCAGGACGGCGCAGGGTTTACCGAGCCGGGCGGCGAGCGCTTTGGCGCGGGCGATCACGCCGCGGTGGCCACGGTGCAGGCCATCGAAATTGCCGATAGCCACGACCGCGCCTTCCAGCCCCGGCGGCGGGGATTGCGGGTCGGTGGCGTCGATGAAGCGGCGGGCGTCGGTCACTGCTCTGGCGTTGCTCGCGATCAGGCTTCGGTTTTCGCCGCCGGCCGCGGGGTCGGGTTGCGGGAAGGCGCCATGACGATCGCCTCGCCGTCGAGGACGACCTTGCCGTCCACCAGGCATTCGCAGTGCAGGCGGACGCGGCGGCCCTTCTCGGTCAGCTCGGCGACCTCGACCACTACGTTGATGACATCGCCGATTTTGACAGGCCCTTTGAAATTAAGGGTTTGCGAAAGGTAAACGGCGCCGGGACCCGGCAGGTACATGCCGATGACCGTGGAAATCAGGCTGGCCGTATAGAGGCCGTGGACGATTCGCTCGCCGAAACGGGTCTTGCGGGCGAAATGGTCGGACAGATGGACAGGATTGCGGTCGCCAGAGAGGTCCGCAAAGGCGATGACGTCGTCGTCCATGACCGTCTTCATCAGCATTTCGCGCTGACCGACGGTCAGATCCTCGAAATAATGGGTCTTGTAGGGCGCCGACATGCTTATCGCTCCGGAAGGGAGACCCGAGTAACCTTTCGGCAACCGTGCCGCAAGCTGCCGCACCGTCAACGCCTAAACTTTGTTGGGCAATCCCGATCCATATGCGGCAGCGTTTACACAACCGAAAGCCCCTGCCTGCTATTTATGGCAAGCAGGCTCCGCTGGCTCTCAGCCGGCCGGGGTCCTTGGGAGACCGCAATGACCGCCGATTCCACGATGCCCATTCTGGTCGTCGACGACTATCAGACGATGGTCCGCATCATCTGCAATCTGCTGAAGCAGATCGGCTACGAGAACGTCGACACCGCCAGCAACGGCGCGCAGGCGCTCGAGCGGATCGCCGAAAAGCGTTACGGGCTCATCATTTCCGACTGGAACATGCAGCCGATGACTGGCTTCGAGCTTCTCGTGAAGCTGAAGAGCGAGCCCGAGCACGCCGACATTCCCTTCATCATGGTGACGGCGGAATCGAAGACCGACAATGTCATCGCCGCCCGCAAGGCGGGCGTGGCCAGTTACATCGTCAAGCCGTTCAACGCGGCGACCCTGAAGGCCAAGATCGACGCGGTGTTCACGGCCCGCGCCGCCTGAGCCTCCGGCGCGTTCGGCGCAAGACGGCCGCCCTCGGGCGGTCGTTTGCTTTTGGACCGCGAGCCTTCAGGCTCGCATGCTGCCCCCACAAGGCGAGCCTGAAGGCTCGCGGTCCATCCCCTACCCTGCCCCGCGCACCGCCGCCTCGATCGCCGCGACGTCGATCTTGCCCATGCTCATCATCGCCTCGAAGGCCGCCGTCGCTTTCGCGCCGCCTTCCGACATGGCGTCGGTCAGCACTTTCGGCGTGATCTGCCAGTTGACGCCCCATTTGTCCTTGCACCAGCCGCAGGCGCTTTCTGCGCCGCCGTTGCCGACGATGGCGTTCCAGTAGCGGTCGGTCTCCGCCTGGTCCTGCGTCGATATCTGGAACGAGAAGGCTTCCGAGTGCTTGAAGATCGGTCCGCCGTTGAGTCCGACGCAGGGCACGCCGACAACAGTGAATTCGACGACGATCACATCGCCCTTCTTGCCGCTCGGGTAATCGGCGGGCGCAAGCTGCACGCGTTCGACGCGGCTGTCTGGAAAGACGGAAGCGTAGAAATTGGCGGCTTCCTCGGCGTCGTGATCGTACCAGACGCAGATCGTATTCTTGGTCATTGTGGCCTCGTTGGTCGCTGCCCCTGAATTCTGTCTAGCGGCCGATCCGGGCGAGCGGAAGGCAGAGGCCGAGCGCCAGCGCGGAAACGGCGCACATGACGGCAAAAGCCCCGCCATAGCCGCCTGTCGTGTCGAAGATGGCCGCGCCGAGCCAGGCGCCCATGCCGCCTGCGATCTGATGCACCATGGTAATCAGACCCGTAAGCGCGCCGAGATGCCGCGCGCCGAAGAACTTGGTCGCCATCACGACCGTCAGCGGCGCAGTGACGAGGAAAGTCGCGCCGAAGACGAGCGCGAAGATCGCGACCGACAGCGGCGACTGGTCGACCATGACGAGGCCGAAGACGAGAACGCGCGCGAGAAAGGACAGGGCCGTCGGCCAGACCGGGCCCAAACGGTCGCTCATGATTCCGCCCGCCACGACGCCGAGCAGGCCCGTCAGCCCCATGGCCGCGAGAAGATTGCCGGCGAGCAGCGCATTCACGCCGCGATCTCCAGCGAAGGCCACGACATGGGTGGCGACGAAGAAATCGTCGAAGCCGCAAATGGCGTAGATGGCGAGCAGCAGCCACATGCGCGGCGTCCGCAGCGCCTCAGCCACACCGAGGCCCTGCGGCGGCTGCGCGTTCTTCGCGGCGGCTTTGTCGACTTTTGGCAAGGCGGCCATGATGAGCGCGGCGAGCGCGAAATGCGCGAGCCCGAGCCAGGCGAACATCGTGCGCCAGGTGAGGGTCGCGAGCAGCGCGGCGAGGCCTGCGATCATCACCAGTTGGCCGACGCTCATGCCCGACGTGACGACCGCATTGACCATGCCGGTGCGCACGGGAAAGGCGCGCGTGACCATGACGCCGACAGGAATGAGCGAGGCCGCGCCATTGCCCAGCCCATAGATCACGCCATAGAGCAGCACGGCGTGCCAGGGCTGCGTGATCAGCCCCATGAGGCCGATGCCGAGACCGCCGAGCCCGAGGCCGAGGCCGAGAACGAGGCGCGGACTCTTCCGGTCCGCGAGCCGGCCGGCCCAGAACATGGCCACGGCCGAGACGATCTGGAACACGGCGACCGCCGCCCCCAGCGCGCTGCGCGTCCAGCCGAATTCCTCGACAATGGGCTTGAGCGTCAACCCGATCGCAAACCGCGCGCCGCCGCCGATGAAGAGGATGACGAAGCCGCAGAGGAGGACGAGGGTTGCGGGCGTGAGGAGGCGGCGGGGCATGGACGAGCTTAACCCGTCCGCCTCACCACACCAGCTCCCGCAAATGCGCTGCCCGGGCTGCAAGCGCTCATACCGAAGCTCCGCCGCGGGGCTCCATTCCATGAAGAACACAGGCCATGTACAGATCAGCAACTCTCTGAGATTACGTTCCTTAAAATAAATGCGAAATCACTGTAGACAAAATCTGGGAGTTATGACGAAATGTAAAGCCCCCATTACACACTGGGAGGAATCCAATGTCGAGAACATTAGTGGGGCCGATCTCAGCAATCTTAATCGCTGCTTCGTTTGCATTGTCAACATCTTCATTGGCGCAAGCCACGAAACCAGATTACATTACCGAAAAACTCACGCCGCCGAAGGATGATCCCTCGGTCGGCACCCGAGCATTGTCCATTGCCGACTATGATTCAAAGTGGAGAGCTGATGACAACGCGACACATCACCCGTTCCCTGTCGATCACAACCTCGGCGTAACACCGCGACTCGTCACGCTTGAATTCAGTCCGGGTGGCGATTCATCAATCGTGTACCCTGTCATCTCAAATTGGCACGCTGAGTGGTCTGGAAACCCCGTCACCATCGAAGTAACGACAGAAAAAATCATCCTTCACATTTCGAAAGATGGCCCGCTCCGTGGAGTGTGGGACTCACGAAACGTTACTTGGCGAAGATATGGCGTCGGATACTGGCGTATCCGGGCTTGGAAATAATCGCGCCCTCTTGCGCGCGGAGACTGCAAGCGCTCGACAACCGGCAAAATCTTTAGGTTCCCGACAACCTTTCGCATTTGCGAGACGCGCGCATTGTGTGCGTTTCGCGCCCAAAATGGGTGACGGATTAGCGCAATTCCGTACTAAATTTGGGTGACAATTGCGGTGACATCATTTCAATTCCCCGATTCAGCAATCATGGCGGAAACCGGGCATTTCATATGGCGTCCCCGTAATTCCGTTCAACGTCGAAAATCGGTGATTTAGATCACAGGATCACCACACCAGCTCCCGCAAATGCGCCGCCGGCGCTGCGCCGGCCTCCGCCAGCAGATTGCGGTAGGCGGCTTCGTCGACGCTCCAGTCGTCGCCGCCGTTGGCTGGATGCAGCGCGTCGCGGTGGATGCCGGAGGTGACGAACAGGGCGTCGAAACCTTGGCTCGCCGCGCCCCTGATGTCGGTGAAGAGGCCATCGCCGATGGCGAGCACGCGAGAACGGTCGAAGCTCTTGCCGCGCAGGCGTTCGGCTTCGCGCAGCGCGGATTGGTAGATGATGGCGTGCGGCTTGCCGGCCATGATCACTTGCCCGCCCCGACCCGCGTAGCGTTCGGCGAGGGCGCCGGCGCACCACAGGAGATCGTCGCCGATATGCACGACGATATCCGGGTTGGCGCAGATCATAGGCAGGTTGCGTTCCTTCATCGCCGCCAGCGTCGGCTGGTAGGGTTCGGGATCGCCGTAATCGTCGAACAGGCCGGTGCAGACGACGTAGTCGGCGTCTGCCAGCGGCAGCAGCGGCGGCTTTTCGCCGATCCGCGCCGCCACCGTGTCGAACAGCGAAAGGTCCTTTGGCGGGCCGATGTGATGCAGCGGCGCAAGGCCGCGCTGACAGATGAGATCGACCGTGACATCGCCGGACGAGACGATGCCGTCATAGGCCGTGCGCGGCAGGCCGAAGCCGTCGAGCATGTGGACGATCGGCGCGCTCGGGCGCGGCGCGTTGGTGATGAGGACGACGGTGCCGCCCTTGGCGCGGAAGCGCGTCAGCGCATCGGCGGCGGCGGGCGTATGCATGCGGCCGTCATGCACGACGCCCCAGACGTCCGAGAGGATGACGTCATAGTCGGCGGACAGCGCGGAAAGGCCTGAGACGGCGGTAGACGGTTTGATGCTCATGGCCGCGCGCTACGGGGCGGGGCGGAGGATGTCAAGCGCGGCCCGTCAGCTCCTCCTCCCGCAAAGCGGGCGCTAACCCTCGTTTCGCGGCGTACCCATCGCGGCTTGCGCCTCCTGCGCCTTGGCTGGTCCGCGCAGCACCCGCGCGACGCCAACCGCAACTGCCGCGCCAAGCAACGGCCCCACCACATAGACCCACCAGGTGGACAGATTTCCGCGCGCGAGATCCGGGCCGAAGGCGCGCGCCGGATTCATCGCGGCGCCCTCATACGGGCCGCCGAACGTGCCGAGCGACATGACATAGGCGCCGACCGCCAGCGGAATGAACTGGCCGTTGAGCTTGGGGCCGTTCGCCATGGAGAGCACCATCAGCACCATGCCGAAGGTGAGGATGGCCTCAAAGAACACGGCCTGCATCGCCTGCCCCGCCTGCGGCACGGTGGCGGCCAGATTGCCTTCGATGCCGAAGAAGGCCCGCGCCAGAAAGGAGCCCGCGGCGGCAGCGATCAATTGCACGATCATGTAGACGGCAGCCATCGGCCAGCCCATGTCGCCGCGCGTCGCGAAGGCGAAAGTCATGGCCGGATTGAAGTGCGAGGAAATATCGCCAAGAAAATAGATGGCGACGACAAGCCATAGCGAGGAGATCGCGGAGAGGACGAAGGCGCCGATCAGCGGCTCCATCTTCACGCCGCCGTAGAGCGTCAGGATGGCCGCGCCGCCTGACAGAACGAAGGTCAATCCGGCGGTGCCGATGAATTCCGCCAGCAGGCGCCGGAAACGGTGTTCGGGGCTACGCCAGTCGGCGTTGAAGCGCGCCTGGCCAATCTGCATGACGAGCGCGGCCTCGCCGAAGACGGGTTTGTGTTCCATTGAGGAGTTCTCCGAAAATCCAGAACGGGAATGGCTGCGGCGCCCGAGCGCCGCGTTCAGTTCGTTTGCCAGCGTTCAGTCCGTCGCGACATAGGGGCTGGTCATCTTGGCGGGATCGACGACACGGTCGAATTCGGCTTCCGACACGAAGCCCAGTTTCAGCGCAGCCGCCTTTAGCGTGAGATCATTGTCCATCGCGTAATGCGCGATCTTCGAGGCCTTGTCGTAGCCGATGACCGGCGAGAGCGCGGTGACCAGCATGAGCGATTCCTCGACATATTTGGCGATGCGCTTGCGGTTGGGCTCCGTGCCCTCCACCAGATACTTGCGGAAGTTCGTGCAGCTGTCGGTCATCAGCGTGATGGAATGGGTGATGTTGTAGATGATGAGCGGCTTGTAGACGTTCATCTCAAGATAGCCGCTCGCGCCGCCGAAGCCGACCGCGACGTCGTTGGCCATCACCTGCACCGCCACCATGGTCAGCGCCTCGGCCTGCGTCGGATTGACCTTGCCGGGCATGATGGAGGAGCCCGGCTCGTTGGAGGGGATGTTCAGTTCGGCAAAGCCCGCGCGCGGACCGCAGGACATGAGGCGAATGTCGTTGCCGATCTTGTAGAGCGCGCTGGCCAGCGTGCGCATGGCGCCGTGGAAATTCACCAGCGCGTCATGCGCGCCCTGCACCGTGAACTTGTTGGGCGCCGTTACGAAGGGAAGACCCGTCAGCCTGGCGATCTCTGCCGCTGACGCCTCGGCAAAGCCCGGCGCGGAATTGATGCCGGTGCCGACAGCCGTGCCGCCAAGCGCGAGCTTGTAGACGCCACCGAGCGCAGCCTCCAGCCAGCCGATGTTCTCGGCCAGCATGCCCGCATAGCCCGACCATTCCTGGCCGAGAGTCAGCGGCGTCGCATCCTGCATGTGGGTGCGGCCGATCTTGACGATGTCGGCCCATTCCTTGGCCTTGGCGTCGATGGAATCGTGCAGCGCCTGCACTGCAGGAATCAGGCGCTGCCGCGCGTTGAGCGCGGTCGCGATATACATGGCCGAGGGGAAGGAATCGTTCGACGATTGCGCCATGTTGACGTGATCGTTTGGGTGCACAGGCGCCTTGCTGCCGAGCGGCGTGCCCGCGATCTGGCAGCAGCGGTTCGAGATCACCTCGTTCACGTTCATGTTGAACTGTGTGCCCGACCCCGTCATCCACACATGCAGCGGGAACATGTCGTGATGCTGGCCGGCGAGAATTTCGTCGCAGACCTGCACGATCAGTCCATGCGCCTCGTCGGCGAGCCTTCCGTCCGCATGGTTGGCGTTGGCGGCGCCTTTCTTGAGATAGGCGTACGAGATGATCATCTCGCGCGGGATGAGATCCTTGCCGATCGAGAAATGTTCGATCGAGCGCTGCGTCTGCGCGCCCCAGAGCTTGTCCGCGGGCACATCGACTTCGCCGAGGCTGTCGGTTTCCTTGCGTATCCCCGTCATGCGATGTGCTCCAGGATTATCGGCGCAGGCAGTCTGCCAGCGGCGCGGAAGAAAGCGGCCTGTGTCGCATGTGCGAAAGGAAGCCCTGCCCGGCGCATGGTCCGGGGCAGAAATCTGAATTGCGGTCGGCCGAGGCCGGGCGGCGACCCGCGAGAGCTCATTCGAGTGCTCCGTTCGGGCCGCATGATGCGAAACGATGGGTCCGCGCGCAAGCTGGCCACATTGCAGAGTGCGGCGACGCGCCGCCATTTGCTTCGGCGGCAGCACGACATATATTCAAGATCGAATATTTCCTGCGCACATACGGAGCGCCCGATGTCCAAACTCAAGCTCGACGTATCCGGCATGACTTGCGGCGGATGCGCCCGCTCGGTCGAGAAGATCATCCAGAAACAGGATTCTGCGTCGACGGTCTCCGTGGATCTGGCGACCGGCCGGGTGGAGGCCGAGACCTCGGCCGATCCGGCCGCCATCGCCGCCGCGCTGACGGCTGCGGGCTTCCCGGCGAAACAGGCGGCCTAGCCCCGGCTCGACGACGCCCTATTCTCTCCCGGTCGAATAAATCCGGGAGAGAAACATGGTCGATAAAATCAAGCCGCTGCTGACCGTCGCCGCCACCGCCGTCGGCGGACGCAACGGGCATACGGCCGCCGCCGATGGATCGGTGAAGGCGGACCTGTCGGTCGCCAAGGAAATGGGCGGCCCCGGCAAGCCCGGCACGACGACGCCCGAGCACCTGTTTGCGGCGGGCTATGCGGCCTGTTTCGGCGGCGCGCTCGATTTCGTGGCGAAGTCGCACAAGAAGGACGCCAGCAAGGCCGCGATCACCTGCAACGTCTCGATCGGCCCGCGCGAACTGGGCGGCTTCGGCCTGGCGGTGAAGATGCATGTGAAAGACAAGAGCATCCCGCAGGCGGAGCTTCAGGCGCTGGTGAACGAAGCCCACGAGAAGGTCTGCCCCTATTCTCACGCCACGCGCGGGAATGTGGATGTGCAGGTGGAGGTGGTGGGCGGCTAAGGCCCCTTCCCGAGCCTTTCCATTCACCCTGCCCCGCTTTTGAAGGTGCGCCGCGCGGCTCCCCTTGATAAAGAAAGCGCCAAATCATCGGGATTGGCGCTGTGGCCCAGAAAAACGGACGGAAAGACGCGAAATCGGGCGGGCAGACCTTGCTCGCCCATCTCGTCGCGTCCGGCTACAAGCGCGCCGAGCCGCCGATCCTGCAGCCTGCCGCCGTCTTTCTCGACCAGCTCGGCGAAGACATCCGCGGCCGCCTCTACCTGACGACCGACGCCGCCGGCGCGGAACTTTGCCTGCGGCCGGAATTCACCCTGCCCGTTTCGGTCGCCTATCTCGCCTCCAGCGCCGCCGGCAAGGCCGCCGCCTTCTCCTATCTCGGCTCGGTCTTCCGCTTCCGGCCCGACGGCAGCGGCGAATTTTTGCAGGCCGGGCTCGAAAGCTTTGGCCGCAAGGACAAGGAAGCCGCGGACGCCGAAATCCTCTCGCTGTCGCTGGAGGCCGCCGCCAAGGCTGGCCGCGACGATCTGGCGGTGACTATCGGCGACGCCGGCCTGTTCGCGAAGTTTCTCGAGTCCCTCGCCCTGCCCGCCAGCTGGCTGCGCCTGATCCGGCGTGGCCTGGCGTACGGTTCGAGCCTCGATCAGATTTTCGCCGCCCCGCCCACCAACGGTTCCGACGACCACTCCGGCGTGCTGGCTGCGCTGGAGGGCGCCGACAAGCAGGGCGCGCGCGCGCTGGTGGAAGACCTTCTGTCGATCGCCGGCATTTCCTCGGTCGGCGGGCGCAGCATCAGCGAGATCGCGGAACGCTTTCTGGAGCAGGCGAGCCTGCGATCCGGCCCCGGCGTGGCGCCGGAGAAGCGCGAGCTGATTGCGAAATTCCTCGCTGTCTCCGGCGATCCGGACGCTGCGGCCGCGTCGCTGCGCAAGCTCGCCGCCGACGCGAAGCTTGATCTGTCCGCAGCGCTCGATTCGTTCGACCAGCGCCTGAACTTCATGGTCGCGCGCGGGCTCGATCCGGCCAGCATGACCTTCTCCGCGCGCTTCGTGCGCCGGCTCGATTATTACACCGGCTTCGTGTTCGAGGCCCATGCGCCTGATACCGCGCCGGACAAGCCGGTGATCGGCGGCGGCCGCTACGACCGTCTGCTCGGCACGCTCGGCGCCAAGAAAGACATCCCCGCCGTCGGCGCGGCCGTCTGGGTCGAACGTCTGTTCCCGGAGGTCTCGGCATGAGCGAGAGCGGGAAAACCGAAATGCGCGACAGCAAACTGATCGTCGCCGTGCCCTCCAAGGGCAGGCTGCAGGAAAACGCCAACGCGTTTTTCGCGCGCGCCGGGCTCGATGTCGTGCAGGGGCGCGGCGCGCGCGACTATCGCGGCGTGCTGAAGGGCGTCGACAATGTCGAGATCGCCTTTCTCTCGGCGTCCGACATCACCGCGCATCTGGCGCAGGGCTCCGTCCACATGGGCGTCACCGGCGAGGATCTCGTGCGCGAGACAATCGCGGATGCGGGCTCAAAAGTCGAATTGCTGACGCCGCTTGGCTTCGGCCACGCCAATGTCGTGGTGGCCGTGCCGCAGGCCTGGATCGACGTGCGCTCGATGGCCGACCTCGCCGACGTCGCCGCCGCCTTCCGCGCCAAACGCGGGCAGCGGATGCGGGTGGCGACCAAATACGTCAATCTCACCCGCCGCTACTTTGCGGAGAACGGCGTCGCGGATTACCGCATCGTCGAGAGCCTCGGCGCGACCGAAGGCGCGCCTGCGGCCGGACAGGCGGAACTGATCGTCGACATCACCACGACGGGCGCGACGCTGAAGGCGAATGCCCTGAAAGTGCTCGATGACGGCGTGATGTTGCGCTCGGAAGCCAATCTCGTGGCGTCGACCTCGGCCAAATGGGACGAGACCGCGCGCGAGGCGGCGCGCCTGATCTTGGCGCGCATTGCGGCGGAAGAAGAGGCGCGCACGACGCGCGAGGTGCGCGCCTTCGTGCCCGACCTTGGCGACAGCAAGGTCAAGAAAGCCGCCGCCAAGTTCAACGCGCGCCTGCGCGGGCGTGGCCAGGAAGGCCTCGTCATGCTGGCCTGCCCCAAGGCCGAGGCCGCCGATCTCGCGGAATGGCTGATCAAGCACGGCGCCGAGACGGTGACGGTCGGTCAGGTCGACTATGTCTTCACCGCGAAGAACCCGCTGTGGGAGAAACTGGCGAAGCGGCTGGGATAAAGGGACCGCGGGCCTGCAGGCTCGCTTGTGCCACAATCCAGCGAGCCTGAAGGCACGCGCTCCGAATTTGCGCCTGCAAACGTTCCGTGTAGGCTCCGCGCAAATCCGACCGCGAGCCTCCATGATCGTTCTCATCCTCGGCATTCTCATCTTCATCGGCGTCCATCTCGTGCCGACCTCTCCGCAGGCGCGCAAGGGGCTAGCGGGACAGCTCGGAGAGGCGCAATACAAGATCGCCTTTTCGGTCGCCTCGCTGATCGGCTTCGCGCTGATCATCTGGGGTTTCGGCATGGCGCGGCATTCCGGCGCCAATGTGCAGCTGTGGACGCCGCCGACCTGGACCAAGCATATCGCCTTCGCGCTGATGTGGCCGGCTTTCGTGCTGCTGGTCGCCGCCTATGTGCCGTCCCGCATCCGCGACAAGGCCAAGCATCCGATGCTGGCGGCGATCAAGGTCTGGGCGCTGGCGCATCTGCTGGCGAATGGCGATCTGGCCGGCCTGATCCTGTTCGCCTCGTTCCTGGCCTGGGCCGTCTACGACCGGATTTCGGTCAAGAAGCGCGGCGCGCTCGGGCCGCTCGGCGCCAAGCACGGGGGCGCGACGCAGGACATCATCGTGGTCGTGGTCGGCACTGTGGCCTATCTCGCCATGCTGTTCTGGGGCCACGCCTGGCTAATCGGCATCCGCCTCGTGGGCTGACCCCCTCGTTTTCCCGCCGCAATTTGATGTAAGAGGGGCAAACGAGTGTTTGCTCGAGGGGATGCAATGAAGAAATTCGCAATTCTGCTCGCCGCCGTGGCGGCCGTCTCTTTCGCCGCCCAGCCGGCGATGGCGCAGAAGAAAAAGAAGGGCCAGGAGCAGGGTCAGGCGGAAGGCGAGAAGAAGGACGACAAATTCGCCTACGAATCCCCCTTCCCGACCAAGGCCAATTGGCAGCTGGTGACCCTCAACGGCAAGAACCCGCCAGCCGACGCCTCTCTGTTCATCGACGAGACGCTGCGCGGCAGCGGCTCGTCCGGCTGCAACACCTGGTCGGCGACGCTGTACCCGATCAAGGGGCACAAGCTGGCCATGGGCCCGGTGGCGCTGACGAAGAAGTCCTGCCCGCCCGAGGTGATGAAGTTCGAAGTCGGCTATCTCAACGTGCTGCGCTCTGGCCCGGTGTGGGATCTCAAGGGCTCCACCCTGACGGTGAAGAGCCAGTACGGCGAACTGGTGTTCAGCCGCGGCCTCTGACGCTTGCGGGCCTCAAGGCAGGCCCGCGCCGCCCGAGGCGCCGTAGATCTGTCCCGTCGCATAGGACGCGGCGGGATCGGCGAGCAGCACATAGATCGCCGCCAGCTCCGCTGGCTGGCCCGGCCGTCCCGCCGGCGCCTTCGAGCCGAATTGCTGCAACTTCTCCATCGAGGCTCCGCCCGACACTTGCAGCGGCGTCCAGATCGGCCCGGGCGCGACGCCGTTGACGCGGATGCCGCGCTTGGCGAGTTGCTTGGCCAGCGAGCGCACGAAGTTCGTCGTCGCGGCCTTGGTCTGCGCGTAGTCGTAGAGGTCGGGCGAGGGATCCATCGCCTGCTCGGACGATGTCGCGATGATGGCCGCGCCTTCCGGCATCAAGGGCACGGCTTCCTGCAACAGCCAGAATGGCGCGTAGATGTTTGTCTTCATCGTCGCGTCGAAATCCTGCGTCGAAATTTCGAGAAATGAATCGTGCGCCTGCTGCCGCGCGGCGTTGGTCACCAGAATATCGAGGCCGGCAAGCGCTGCGTGCGCGTCATGGACGAGCTTGCGGCAGAAGGATTCGTCACGCAGATCGCCGGGCAGCGCGACGCCCTTCCGGCCGGCATTCTCGATGAGGGCGATCACGTCGCGCGCATCTTCTTCCTCGTTGGGAAAATAGTTGATCGCCACATCTGCGCCCTCGCGCGCGAAGGCGATGGCCGCAGCGCGGCCCATGCCGGAATCGCCGCCGGTGACCAGCGCCCTGCGGCCGGTCAGACGCCCCGAGCCACGATAACTGTTCTCGCCATGATCGGGCGGCGGATTCATCTTCTTCGCAAGGCCCGGCCATTCCTGCTTCTGCTTTTCGAACGGCGGCGCCGGATATTTCGGCGTGGGATGCTCGAGCGGCGCGGCGCGGCTGTGAACGCGGTCGTCCATGTGTGTCTCCATCAAAGGAAGCTGAACGCCGCCTTGCGGGCATTGTTCCTGCGCGGGGGAACGCGCGGCGTGGCGCGGCGTTAGCGCCAGCGTGGAGCCGCCCCGCATGGACGCAATCGCATCGTCAGCCCTATTCCAGTCCGAACAGATTGCGCGCGCCGCCGGTCTCTCGTTTGCCGACGATACCCGGCCCGGTTTCTCCCGCCGGCGCGTCGGCAAGGGTTTCGCATATTACGACACGAAGGGCGTGCTGATCCGAGACAAGCAAGTCCTCGCGCGCATCCGCGCCATCGTGATCCCGCCCGCGTGGCAGAAAGTGTGGATCTGCCCCAATGCGCGCGGGCACATTCAGGCGACGGGCCGCGATGCGCGCGGGCGCAAGCAATATCGCTATCATGCCGACTGGACCGCGCATCGCGAGACGACGAAATACACCCTGCTGCCGGAATTTGCCGCTGCGCTGCCCAAGCTGCGCGCGGCGATCGAAGAACATCTGCGCCAGCGCAAGGCCTCGCGCGAACGCGTGCTCGCGGTCGCCGTCACGCTGCTGCAACAGACGCTGATCCGCATTGGCAACGCGACCTACGCGCGCGAAAACGAATCCTACGGGCTGACGACGCTGACGGAGGAGCATGTCGCCATCGAGGGCGGCAAGCTGCGCTTCTCGTTTCGCGGCAAGAGCGGCAAGGAATGGAACCTGACCGTCGCCGACCGCCGCATCGTACGCGTGATCACCTTGTGCCAGGAATTGCCGGGCCAGACATTGTTTCGCTACGTCTCCGAGAGCGGCGAGCCGCGCAACGTCGACTCGAACGACGTCAACGATTACCTGCGCGAACTGACGGGATTCGAGTTTACAGCCAAGACATTTCGCACCTGGGCCGGCACGGTGCTCGCCGCGCGTGCGTTGGCAGTGCAGGACGTGGCCGAGAACAAGACGGCGCGCAAGCGCGCGGTGGTCGCCGCCGTGCGCCAGGTCGCGGTGCGGCTCGGCAATACGGTCGCGGTGTGCCGCGCCAGCTACATCCATCCCGCGATAATTGAGGCCTATGAGACGGGCTTGCTGCACGCCGCGTTCAAGCGCGCGCCGGAAGAGGTGCGCGACTGGATCGAGGACGAGACGCGGGTGCTGGCGCTGTTGAAGAAGGCGATGAAACGGGATTGATCCCCTCTCCTGCGAAGCGGGAGAGGGTGGCCTTTGCGAAGCAAAGGTCGGGTGAGGGCGCCGCGATTGCTGCGGACTCTCAAGTAGCGGAGGCGCCCTCATCCGTCACGCCTTCGGCGCGACACCTTCTCCCGCCTCGCGGGAGAAGGAATGCCCGTCACCCGTGCCGGGCGAGCACGTCCTTCACGGCGCTGACGAGATCGTGCTCGGCGACGGAAATCTGCGCGGGGCGGGCGGCTTTCCATTCGTCGTTCGATGCGATGCCGGCGGCGGCGCGCGCGCCTTCGATCAGGTCCTTGATCTGCACTTCGCCCTTCGCGTGTTCGTCCGAGCCTTGAATGATCACGCAAGGCGCGTTGCGGCGGTCGGCGTATTTCATCTGCGCCTTCATGCCGGCCGAACCGAGATAGAGTTCGGCGCGCACGCCGGCGGCGCGGAGCTTCGCGACCATCGCCTGATAATGCGCGACACGATCCTTATCCATCACCAGCACGACGACAGGGCCGACCTGCGCGCCCGCATTGACGATCGGGCTGTCGATCAGCTTCAGCGCGGCGAAGAGACGCGAGACGCCGATTGAGAAACCGGTCGCCGGCACGGGCTCGGACCGAAAGCGCCCGACGAGGCCGTCGTAGCGGCCGCCGCCGCCGACGGAGCCGAAGCGCACGGGCGCGCCCTTCTCGTCGGTAACGCCGAAAGTCAGTTCGGCTTCGAAGACGGGGCCGGTGTAATATTCGAGGCCGCGCACGACGGAGGGATCGATCAGGATGCGATCCTCGCCATAACCGCCGGCAAGCGCGAAGGCCGCGATGTCGCGCAGTTCCGACACGCCTTCGAGACCGCGCTGCGATCCCTCGGCGGTTTGCTCGAGCGCCGCAATCGTCTCGGCGTTCGTCGCCTTGCGCGCGGCGGTGAAGGCAAGCACGCGCGCGATGGCGGCCGCGTCGAGTTCTGCGCCGGAGGTAAAGTCGCCGCTCTCGTCCTTGCGGCCGGGGCCGAGCAGCATTTCGACGCCATGCGCGCCGAGGCGATCGAGCTTGTCGATCGCGCGCAGGACCTTCAGGCGGCGCTGGTGATGTTCGGGCGCATCGGGAAGGCCGATCGCCTCCATAACGCCGTCGAGCACCTTGCGGTTGTTGACCTTCACAATGTAGTCGCCGCGCTGGATGCCTAGCTTTTCCAGCGTGTCTGCCGCCATCATGCAAATTTCCGC
>Ga0209023_10002017_pt1 | contig 26203 bp, 21 predicted proteins | sample LakOneMetagenome_FD_187468 | JGI IMG/M metagenome (GOLD analysis project Ga0209023, IMG submission 187468) | Freshwater and sediment microbial communities from Lake Erie, Canada (SPAdes) (version 2) | ecosystem: Environmental > Aquatic > Freshwater > Lentic | place: Lake Erie, Canada...
CAGCGAGGCGCCGGCCACTCGACGGGTCAGTCCGCCGCCCAGTCCGCCGCCCGGCGTTGATGCCGTCACGGGTTCCGACGACGGCTCCGACACCGCCTGCACCGCAGGCACCGGCTCATCCACCGAGTCGGCATCGGCCGCGACATCGGCGGCGGCATCGGCGTGCTCGGACGCTGCATCGGGCGCGGCGGTTGTTGCGCCGAACGGCTCGCTGTCCCAGTTCTGGGTGGGCAGCGGTCGCGTCGGCAGTGGCGGTGGAGTCGGGAATGCAGCGGCGATCTCCTCCGCCGAGACGTCCTGGCTGTAGTCGCTGCTGTCGAGGTCACCAGCAGGTCCGGGATCGGCGGAGAACGTCGCGACGTGGTCGAGATCGAACTGGGGCGGGACGACCACCGGGGGCTCGACGATGGGCGCTTCGGTTGCCCATCCAGCGGCGGGGATCGGGTCGTCGATGCCGGACACGACCTCCTCGAAGGTCACCCGCTCCTCGAACGATCCAGCGTCATCGAACGATCCAGCGTCATCGAACGGTGCCGACGTCGTCTCGATCGACCAGTCATCACTCCAGTCGTCCGACGGCGCGGTCGCCCAGCTGTCGGTGTCGCCACCGCTCGACCCGTCAGCCATCTCCGCCGGAGGGACCTCCGGCAGCCAGCTCAGGTCCTCGAAGTGGTCGACCGACGCGCCGGGCACCAGGTCGTCCCTGGTCGGGGCGGGCTCGGCGAACGGGTCAGCGGTCGGATCCACCACCGTCTCGGGCTGCACGACGCCGGCGGTGAGGCCCGCTCCCGGAGCGAACAGGTCGGCCGTGTGGTCGAGCGCACCTCGACTGCCGGGCAACGGCTGCGAGATGGTCGACCGGTCAGAACCGCCGATCGTCGCCGTCGCCGGCAGGCTGACCACCGCGGTCACACCTCGGCCGTTGACGGTCGGCTGCAACCGCACGATCGCTCCGGTCTTGGCCGCGAGCTTGGCGATCACGTACTGACCCAGATAGCGGGTCGGCAGACCGTCGACCTCGTCCAGCCCGGCGAGGCGCTGGTTTGCGGCGACGAGCTCGACGTCGGCCATGCCCACGCCGTGGTCGATGACGGCCAGCTGATACCCGCCCTGGCCGAGCGATCGACCGTCGATCTCGACGGTGCTGTCCGGCGGCGAGAACCGCAGAGAGTTCTCGACCAACTCAGCGAGCATGTGGACCAGGTCGATGACCACCGGACCGGTGACGGTGGCGTCACCGAGGCTGCCCATGCGCACTCGTTCGAAGTCCTCGACCTCGCTCATCGCTGCTCGAACCACTTCGCTCAGCGCCGCAGGCTTGCGACGACGACGGGGCGTCTCCGATCCGGTGAGGATCAGCAGCGACTCGGCATTGCGTCGCATGCGACTGGCCAGGTGGTCCAGCTTGAAGAGGTGCTCCAGGAAGGCCGGGTCGGTCTCACGCTGCTCGAGCGAGGTGATGAAGTCGAGCTGACGACCGAGCAGCGCCTGGTTGCGGCGGCCCAGGTTGGTCAGCGCGTCGGACAGGTTGCGCCGCAGCACGGCCTGCTCACCGGCGAGGCGCAGCGCGGTGTCCTGGACGTCGTTGAACGCGTCGGCGACCTCCTGCACCTCGGAGGCACCCGTGGCCCGCAGCGTCGGGAGCCGCTGGTCGGTCCCGCCGGTCTGCTGGGACTTCACAGCCTCGGGCAGGCGGACCAACGCCACCTCTTCGGCCTGGGCGGCGAGCTCGGTGAGGGGCCGAGCGATCGAACGGATGGCGGAACGCACCAGGAAGGCGCTGATCAGGATCATGGCGATCAGCGCACCGCCGGCGAGCAACAGCACCTGGCGGCTCGAGGTGGCGAGGGAGTCCACCGCGTCGACCGCTCGGGTGGCGGCGTCGTTGCGCAGCGACAACAGGTTCGCGACCCGCTGGTCGGCGCCGACGATCCAGGTGTCGACTGCAGCCTGGTCCGCGACGGCGCCGTTGACGCTGCCGAAGAAGAGCTCGTCTCGACCGCGCGACGCTGCGGCGAGTGCGTCGCCGATGCGGTCAATCCGAACCGTGAGGTTCTCGTCGGCGACGGCTGCCGCCTGGGTGGACTGGATGTCCTGCGCCGCGGCGAGCTGCGACACCTGGCTGTAGACGTCGGGGACGAGCTGGTTGCGTTCCGACAGCGCCCGCACCAGGTCACGTTCCCTGGCACCGGCTTCCTGGGCCGATGCGAGCAGGTCGGTCGCCGATGCCGGGCCGTTGTCGATCGCTCCATGAGGATCGAAGCCGGCTTCGCTGACCATCAGCAGCGCCGCGATCGCCGGCGAGTAGCCGTCGACCGCGACCAGACCGCCCGTTCCGCTCTGTGCGAGCGACCCTGCCGCGTCGGCTCGCAGCAGTGCACGCTCCGACAGCGCCTTCAGCTCGCCGCCCTGGGCGTTCGCCTTGGAGCGAAGCTCCGAGCTGGCGTCGGTGACCGCCGAGCGCAGGGCTTCGGTGGTCGGCTTGCCCTGGGCGAGGACCTCCCGCTCAGCCTGGAGTGCGTCCACAAGGCCGAACGCGGCGAGGGACACCTCGGCGTTGCCGCCCAGCTCCGCCGCATCGCGGGACTGGAGCACCGCGTTGTACATCGCGTAGCCACCGACGGCGAGGAGGCCGACGAGGGGGACCACGAGGAGGAGCATGAGTCGGCTGCGGATGCCCATGTGGCCGCGTGCCGCGGTTGCGTTGTTCGGTCGACGTGCCATCCCCAACCATTTCGACCGGACCAGGGGAAGGGTTGAGAATTTGGTCGACATCTCTTCACCCCCGCTGCATCGCCCGTGTCCGATTCGCGGGGAGCGGTCCCCGCACCACCGCCGGTTCGGCACTCCTCGACGCGACGTACGCTGGTGCGGTGGCAAAGCGCAAGAAGCGGTCCTCACCCCTCGCTCCCCCGCCCTCCCCCCCGGTCACCGCGGGGCTGGTGTCGCCGATGCGCACCGTGCCGACAGGGATCACGCGGCCTGACTACGCACTGAGCGGCACCCCGTCATCACGCCAGGCGCGCGCCATCCGCACCGACGAGGAGATCGCGGCCATGCGCATCGCCGGGAGAGTGGCGGCCGACGCGTTGATCGAGGTGGGTCGCCATGTGCAGCCCGGGATCACCACCGACGAGCTCGACCGGATCGGCCACGATGCCATGGTCGCCGCCGGGTCCTACCCGTCCACGCTCAACTACCGCGGCTACCCGAAGTCGTTGTGCACCTCCGTCAACGAGATCGTGTGCCACGGCATCCCCGACTCCCGGCGCCTCCAGGACGGCGACATCGTCAACGTCGACGTCACCGCGTTCATCGAAGGTGTGCACGGCGACACCTCGGCGACGTTCCTCGTCGGCGACGTCGACCCGACATCGGTCGCACTGGTGGCCCACACCCGCAACGCCATGCACGCAGGCATCGCCGTGGTGCGACCGGGAGCACGCATCCGCGACATCGGCAAGGCGATCGAAGAGTCCGTGCGGCCCTATGGGCACTCGATCGTGCGGGAGTTCATCGGCCATGGCATCGGCGACCAGTTCCACACGTCGCTGCAGATCCCCCACTACTACGACCCTCGAAACGACACCGTGCTGTTGGCCGGCATGACGTTCACGATCGAACCCATGGTGAACGTCGGCGCCGCCGGCGTCGCCATGTGGGACGACGAGTGGACCGTGTCCACGATGGACCTTCAGCGCACCGCGCAGTTCGAGCACACCATCCTCGTGACCGACTCGGGCCACGAACTGCTCACGGTCCCAGCAGACGGCGTTCCGGCAGAGGTGCTGTTCGCCGTCGACCCGGTCCAGGCCGACGCTCCAGTCTGAGTCGTCCACCACCGCCGCTCCAGACCCACCTTCGCTTCCCCCTCCCTCGTCGACCGCGCCGCAATCGGTGGCGCGGCACGCACCACCACGAACGCCGGCGCCGACGGCGCGCCGGACGGGAGCACCCGATGGCCCCGCGCCACAGCGCACCTCACCGCATCACAGCCGACCGCAGGACACCGGATCGCAGGACACACCGATCGTCCGCCGGAGCACCTCGCCCCGGAGCCCGGCTTCGACCCCGGCGGAGGTGGGGCCGGCGGGTCGCGTCGAGCACGACCGGCCGGCGACGTGCCCACCGACGCCGTGCCGTCGCTGTGCTGGCCGCAGGGGTCGTCGCAATGCTGGTGCAGCACAGCGTCGGTGCGGCGGAGGCGCAACGACGTTCGTGGACGTCGGAGACACCGGTGCTCGTCCTCCGCCATCGAGTCCGAGCAGGGGGACCGCTCTCATCGGCCGATGTTCAGCTCGCACATCACCCCCGGGCGTTGACCCCCGACGACACCATCGTGGCCCTCCCCGACGACCCCGTCGCTGCGGTCGACCTGCCCGCCGGCACCCCACTCAGCTCCGGGCTGGTCGAACGTCGTGCGGGGAGTGCAACGGCGAGGGCACTCCCCCCGGGTTCGGTTGCCGTCGCAGTGCGCACCGGCGAGCTCCCGCGACTTGCCGAGCGAGGCGACATCGTCGACGTGGCATCACCGAGCTGGGAGCAACCGGTGGCGACGAGAGCAACGGTGGTCGCCGTCGACGGCGACGCCGTCACCCTCGCCGTCGACGAGGGCGACGCGGCCTCGGTTGCTGCGGCGTCGCTGTCCGGACCAGTTGCCCTGGTCGTCCGCGGTTGAGCGCCGCCGAGCGCCGCCCGGTCAGCTGCGCAGCCGACCGGTGACGTGACGACCGACCTGACGTGCCGTCGGGAGCCGCGGCGGCGCCTCACCCCGTCGGACGGCTTGCACACCGATGCTGAAGAACACGGCTGCAGCGAAGCACACCAGCGCGATGAGCCAGCCGCCCAGCCGGGGCGGCAGGGCCACGATCGTCGGTACGAACGCGCCGAGGACCCACGCCACCTGAAACCTCGACTCGAACCGGGCGAAGGTGCGCCCGCGGTTCGCATCAGGAGCGTCGCGCTGGACCACGGCATCGAACGCCTGCTTGCCGGCGGACGCGGCGAGCGCCACTAGGAGCGCCATGACCGCCTCGCCGGTCAGGCCGCGCAGGACCGCGCCAGCCAAGCCCGCGGACATCCCCACGATCAACGCACCCAGGAGCAGCAGCTCTTCTCGGATCGCCTTGCGCACGAACGGCGCAACGGCGGCACCCATCAGCCCACCGGCGACGCTCAACGCGACGACCACCCCGAAGTGCCACGCGGGCGACTTGCCCGGAGGTACGACCATCTCCGCCGGGCTGAGATCGACATGGCCCGGGACCGACGCAGCGAGGCGACCCATGCCCACACCCAGGTCCGCGACCTTCTCTCCACCCCGGATCGCGAACGCCAGCAGGAACGTGAGGAATCCGACGACCCACCGCAACGAACCCATCGCGGATGCGGCGCTGAGCACTCCGGCGCTGCGCATCTCTGCTCGCTCGATGTCGTCGGCGGGCTCCTCGGCGATCGTGGTTCGAGGCACCCGAACCGACGCCACCGCCGCAGCGCCGAACGTGACCGATGCGAGCAGCACCACCGCACCGGGCCCGACGAGGAACATGAGGATGCCGCCGGGGATGCCGGCCGCCACCCCGGCGAGACCCGAGAGCAACTGGAGCTTGGAGTTCGCCTCGACCAGCGCGGCATCGCTGTCCACGACCGTCGGCACGATCGCCGCCTTGGCGACCTGGTAGGTCTTGGCGAGGACCAGCATCACGAACGCTTCGGGGAACAGCAGCAGGCTGTCGCCCGACACCGTGGCGATCATCAGGAACGCGACGACCGCCCGGCCGACTGCCGAGCCGACGAGCACGGCGCGGTGACCGCCCTTCGCCCGATCCATCGCCGGGCCGATGAGCGGTCCCACCACAGCGAACGGCGCCATGGTGAACAGCAGGTACAGCGCGATCTTCCAGCGCGCCTCGGACGGATCGACGTTGAAGAACAGCGATCCGGCGAGCGACATCGCGACCAATGCGTCGCCGGCCAACGACAACGTGTGGGTCAGCGCCAGGCGCCCGAAGGGCGAGCTCACGTCGACTCGCGGCTCCAGCAACCGCACGGGTTCGACGTGTTCGCTCACGCCGTCATGCTAGGAGTCCGCTCGGAGAACGTTCCCCTCTCGCAGCTCCGACGCTGCCACTAGTTCCTGGGGGCGGAGAACTTGTAGCCGAGGCCGCGGATCGTCGTGATGTGGGTCGGATGCGACGGATCGGGCTCGACCTTGGAGCGAAGCCGCTTCACGTGCACGTCGAGGGTCTTGGTGTCGCCGACGTAGTCGCTGCCCCACACCCTGTCGATGAGTGTGGAGCGTGGCAGCACGCGTCCGGCGTTCTCCATCAGCACGGCCAGGAGCTCGAACTCCTTGAGCGGCAGGCTGACCTGCTCGCCGCGGACCTGCACCTCGTGACGGTCGAGGTCGAGCTCGATGCCGTCGATCACGATCACGTCAGCGGATTCCGGGATCGGGTCCGCGCCGTTGCGAGGCTGACGGCGCAGCACCGCGCGCATCCGGGCCACGAGCTCGCGCAACCGGTACGGCTTGGTCACGTAGTCGTCGGCTCCGACCTCCAGGCCGACGACGGTGTCGATCTCGGACGCTCGAGCGGTGACCATGATGATCGGCACCTCACTGCGCTGGCGGATCTCGCGGCACACGTCGAGCCCCGATACGGTGGGCAGCATCACGTCGAGCAGCACGAGGTCGGGGTCGACGGCGTCGAACCGGTCCAGGGCCTCTGCCCCGTCGCGGGCGATCTCCACGTCGAAGCCTTCGCGGCGCAGCCCGATGGACAGGGCCTCGATGAACGCCTCCTCATCTTCGACGACCAGCACTGTGGGACTCGCGGCGGCGCTCATGGGCCCTCCTCGGAAAGCGGTGTAGATGTTGCGGTCCCAGGAAGGACCAGCGTGAAGGCGGACCCGACACCCTCGGTGGACTCGACCCGGACCTCACCGCCGTGGTTGCTGGCGACGTGACGGACGATGGCCAGACCCAGGCCGGTGCCGCCGGTGCGACGAGAGCGCGCCCGATCGACTCGATAGAAGCGTTCGAAGATCCGATCCAGGTCTCGACGGGGCACCCCGATTCCGCTGTCGGTGACGGTGATCAGCAACGTGCCGGCCGCGTCGTCGTCGCCCTCGTCAGCGGTCGACGCGGCGACCACGATCTCGGAGTCCTCGGGTGAGTACTTCACGGCGTTGTCGAGCAGGTTGAACAACGCGGACACCAGCTGACGGCGATCGCCGTAGGTCACCAGGTTGGGAGCAACGTCCATGCGGATCGTGATGTTGGAGTGCTCCGGAGCGGAACCGAGCCGGCTCTCTGCTTCCCCCACGACGGAACGGACGTCGACGTCGTCGAACTCCGTGTCGTCGCCGAACTCGATGCGAGACAGCTCGAGCAGGTCGTCGACGGTACGTCCGACTCGGTCGGCTTCGATGATCATCCGATCTGCGAGGCGCTCGACGACGGCGGGATCGGTCTCGTCGCGGACCGTCTCCGCGAGCAGGCCGAGGGCGCCGATCGGCGTCTTCATCTCGTGGGAGATGTTGGCAACGAAGTCGCGGCGGATCGTCTCGATTCGCCGCTGCATCGAGCGGTCCTCCACGATCGCTACGGCGCCATCGATCGGAGTCCCGGGCGGCAGACCCCCGGCGTCGACATCGGCGGGCACGACACCGTTCGGACGGCCGACGACCACGAACGCCGCCGCTGGTGGACCGAACAACTCGACCTCTCGTCGAACCGCACGGCCTGCGAGCGCGTCTGCCATGACCTCTTCGATCGCGGCAGCGACGAGCACCTGGCCGTCGCGCGCTTCGAACATCGCCCGCGCCGCCGCGTTGCGATACACCTCTTGCCCGCTGCCGTCCCAGAGGACGACGGCGCGTTGGAGCTGATCGACGACGGACCGAAACCGCTCGAGCTGCAACAGCCGCTCATCGTCGAGCGTGGGATCCGACTCGGTGGCGTCCGGCGCAACGGTCGCTTCCACCGGCGGCGAATCCGACGTCGACGTCGGGCCGGCGGCGAGTGCCACGGAACGCCAGTGCCACGCGGCGGCGCTCGCAGCACCGCAGAAGATCAGGAGGATGATGACGAGCAGGGTCACCGGGGAGTCGATTGCTCCGCGCTCAGAGGTCGCGCTCGGGGTCGTCGCCGGAGGACTCCGGAAGCCCGCCGATCGGCTCGACGGAGCCCGAGTCGATTCCGTTCAAGGGCTCGAGACCGACCGTCGGGTCGAGCCCGTCGGCCGCCTCGGCGCCACCGACCGGGAGCTCGGCGCTCGTGCGCAGGTGGTGGCGGGCCGAACCGGTGTGCTCCGGCAACCAGCCGGTCACCATGTACTGCACGCGTTCGCCGATGTTGACGGCGTGGTCGCCGATCCGCTCGAAGTAGCGGCCGATCATCGCCAGCTGGACCGCGGCCTGAAGGTTCAGGTTGTCGACCGAGTGCGAGGTGAAGATCGCCTGCACGTAGGCGGTCTGGAGCTCGTCGAGACGATCATCGATGTCGTCGAGCGCGGCGGCGAGCGACGTGTCGGCGTCGATGTAGGAGTCGATGGCGGCCCGCACCAGGAAGGCCGCCTCTTCACCCATGTGCTCGATCAGGCCTCGGAGCTGGGGGCCGAACTCGACGTCGTAGATGCGACGCGACGCCTTGCAGACGTTGACCATCAGATCAGCGGAGCGTTCCAGCTCCGAGATCAACCGGAGGGTGGTGAGGATGAATCGGAGGTCACCCGCGATCGGGGCCTGCAGCGCCAGCAGCTGACAGCAGCGCTCTTCCAGTCCCAGGCAGAAGTCGTCGATGACGTCATCGCCGTCGATGAGCAGCTGCGCTGCGTGGAGGTCCCGGTCGAGCAACGCGGCGGTGCCGCGTCCGATCGTCTCCGACACCATCGCGCCGAGGCGGATGAGGTCGGAGCGGAGGGACTCCATCTCCTCGTGGAACTCGATGCGCAGTTCGTTCATGATGTGCTCCCGGCGACTCGCTCGGACATGTCCGTGATCAGCCGAAGCGGCCGGTGATGTAGTTCTCGGTCCGTGTGTCGCTGGGATTGGAGAAGATCGTATTGGTCCGGTCCATCTCCACGAGCAACCCGGATCGGAAGTCCGACTCCGGGTTCACCTCGGTGGAGAAGAACGCCGTGGCATCGCTGACACGAGCGGCCTGCTGCATGTTGTGGGTCACGATCACGATCGTGTACTCCGACTTGATCTCCAGCATCAGGTCTTCGATGCGACCGGTGGCGATCGGGTCGAGCGCCGAACAGGGCTCGTCCATGAGGATGACCTCGGGGTTGACCGCCACGGCACGGGCGATGCACAGACGCTGCTGCTGACCGCCGGACATGCCGAGCGCGGACGCCTTGAGGCGGTCCTTGACCTCGTCCCAGAGCGCCGCACGCTGAAGGGACCGCTCGACGATCTCGTCGAGGTCCGCCTTCTTCTTGATGCCAGCGATCCTGGGGCCGTACGCGATGTTGTCGTAGATCGACTTGGGGAACGGGTTCGGCTTCTGGAACACCATGCCGATGCGGCGGCGCACCTCGGTCGGGTTCACCTTCGGGTCATACAGGTTGACGCCGTGGTACTCGATGTCACCGTCGACCCGGGCACCTGCGATGAGGTCGTTCATGCGGTTGAAGCAGCGCAGCACGGTCGTCTTGCCGCAGCCGGACGGACCGATGAACGCAGAGATCTCGTTGCGACGGATCGACATGTTGACGTCGTGAACCGCCTTGTGGTCGCCGTAGTAGACGTCGAGGTCCTTGACCTGGAACACCACGGGCAGGAGCTCCTGCGCCGGACCGTCCGCCGTCGTGGTCGCACCCATCAACGACACCCCGGCTGCGGGCGCCGCGGATGGTTCCACCGGGGAGTCGGTCAGCGGCCGCGCCGCCATGATCGAGGGGTCCTGGGGCTTCACGCTCTGTTCGGTGGCGTCCATCGGGTCGCTCTGCCTTCCATCACTGGGTTCCATGTGCTGTATCACTCGCCCGTTTCGTGTCTGACCCTGCGCTTGAGTCTGCATCACTGGGTGGAGAAGCGCCGTGAGATCGCCCGGGCCACCACGGTGAGGACGAGGACGAGCGCCACGAGGGTGAGCGCCGCCCCCCACGCAAGCTGGGTGGAGAGCTCCCCGCCGTTCTGCTGCTGGGAGTAGATCTGTGCCGACAACGTCGTGTTCGCACCCATGAAGCTCCAGTTCGTGGTCTTCACGAATCCGATCACGAACACGACCGGAGCGGTCTCGCCCGCGGCGCGAGCAACGGCGAGCAGCGAGCCCGACGTGATGCCCGCTACTGCGGCCGGGAGCACGACCTTGATGGTCGTCTTCCAGGTGCGCGTGCCGAGCGCGGCGGACGCCTCGCGCAGGTTGTCCGGCACCAGTCGCAACATCTCTTCGGTGGAGCGCACCACGATCGGCAACATCAGGCACGCCAACGCGAGCGATGCGGCAAACGCGGAGCGACCGTCGATGCCTCGGGGCAGCACCCAGACCGTGTAGATGAACACGCCCATGATCACCGACGGCACGCCGGTCATCACGTCGGTCATGAAGCGGATCAACTTGGCGAGCCGACCCGTCTTGCCGTACTCGTGGAGGTACACCGCGCCCATGATCCCGAGTGGGATCGCGAGCAGCGACGCCCCGAGCACCGTGAGCAGCGTGCCGACGATGGCGGGAGCCATGCCGAGCACGACGTCGCCTGCGGATTGAGTTGCCGACGACGTCGAATCCCCGAAGCCGAGGTCCTGCATCTGCTCGCTGCCAGCCAAGTCGGCTCGACCCGTCTCGGGGATCGGCGAGGTCCACCAGCTCCCGCTGGTCACGGCGTCGATGCCCTGGCTGAACACCTGCGCGCCCATGACGGCGAGGGGCACCGCTGCGACCAGGAAGGCAACGACCATCATCACCGACGCTGTGGTGTTGCGGAACCTACGACTCCGGGCCATGGACCCACCGGTGAGCGATCGGGCGATCTCGTCGGACCGCGGCGCCTCGGGGGCGAGTTGGGTGGTGGCGCTCATGCGGTGCCCTTCACTCGACGGTCGACCACCACGACGGCCTTGCGGGCCCCCATGTTCACCGCGATGGTGAGGACGAACAGGATGACGCCGAGTCCGATGAGCGCGGAGCGCAGCAGCGCTCCCGCCTCGGACAGCTGACGGAAGATCTGCGCCGGCATCGTCTCGCCGACCCCGAACAGGTTGAGGGTGATGTCGGGGCGGGCGCCGATGATCAACGCAACGGCAACGGTCTCGCCCATCGCCCGGCCCAGGCCCAGCATGACCGCACCGGTGACGCCACCGCTCGAGTGCGGCAGCACCACGCCACGGATCATCTCCCAACGGGTCGCGCCGAGCGCCAGCGCCCCGGACTTGTCGTTGACCGGGACGGTCTGGAAGACCTCACGGGTGACCGAGGTGATGATCGGCGTGATCATGAGCGCCAGGATCAGCCCGGCACTCATGAACGACGAGCCGGTGCTCGCTCCGAACAGCGTCTTCAGGACCGGGATGCTCGACACGGCATCAGCGATCGAGTTGAAGACCGACTGGAAGCCGGGCAGCAGGTTGTAGAAGGCCCACAGGCCGAACACGACCGACGGGATGGCAGCGAGGATGTCGACCACCGTGGTGACGGGGCGACGCAACTTCATCGGAGCGAGCTCGGTGACGAACAGTGCGATGCCGACGCTGACCGGCACGGCGAAGACGAGCGCGATGACCGAGACGAGGACCGTGCCCCACACGAGCGGGAGGATGCCGTACTTGCCGGCCGACGGCACCCATTCGGTGCCGAAGAAGTAGCTGGTGCCCAGTTCGCTGAACGCAGGCCAGGCACCTGAGATCATGGTGACGGCGATCAGGCCGAGGATGGCCAGCACCGAGGATCCGGCGACGAGGGCGGTCACGCGGAACGCCTTGTCGGCCCGTGCGCCCTTGCCCTCTTCGAGCAGCGAGGACGTCGACGGAGTCGAGGTCGTTGTCGGTTCGATGGGAGTGGTGGGTGCCACCGGTTCTCCGGGTCGTTCGTGAGGGGGACTGGGGGTACAGGGCTCGGTCCGGTCCGGGGCGAGGACCCCGAACCGGACCGATGCTCAGCGGCTGGGTCAGCCGGCCTTGATCTTCTCGACCTGAGCCAGCGCCTTGGTCTGCAGTGACGAGGGGATGCCCACGTAGCCGGTGGCCGATGCCTGCTCCTGGCCGGTGGTCAGGAGGTACTTGAGGTAGGTCTGCAGCGTGGACACCGTCGCGGCGTCGCCGTAGCTGGCAAAGGTGATGATCCACGTCGGAGCGGTGATCGGGTACGCACCCTTGCCCGCGGAGTTCAGCGGGTTGTACGTGAGGTCGTCAGCGATCTCGGCGCTGTCGAGCGCCACCGTCACGCCCTTGGCGCTCGGGAGCACGAATTCGCCCGACTGGTCCTTGATGGCGGCGAAGGTCAGCTTTGCCTTGGCGGCGTCGGCGAGGTCGACGTAGCCGATGGCACCCGCGGTCTGGCCGATGAGCTGCGCGACGCCCGAGTTCTTCTCCGCACCCTGGGTGCCCGCCGGCCAGTTCACCGTGTCGCCCGAGTCGAGCTTCCAGGTGCTGGGGGCCGCGGACTTCAGGTACTTGGTGAAGTTGTTCGTGGTGCCCGATCCGTCAGAGCGGTGCACGACCACGATCGGGGTCGACGGCAGGGTGGCGTCGGGGTTGTCGGCCTTGATCGCTGCGTCGTCCCACTTGGTGATCTCCGTGGAGAAGATCTTGGCCAACGTGTCGGGCGACAGCTGGAGCTTCTCGACACCATCGAGGTTGTAGCTGACGGTGATCGGTGCCGCGACGGTCGGGAAGAACAGGATCGGCTTGCCACCGAAGGTCTCCTCCGGCTTGGGGAGCGAATCGCTGCCGGCGAAGATCAGGGTGCCATCCGCGAGCTGCTTGCGCCCGTCGGAGGAACCGCTCTTGGCGTACGTCACCAGCTCGGAGCCGGCCACACCGTTGAAGTCGGCGTTGACTGCCTGGTAGAAGGCGTCGGGGAACGAGGCGCCGCCGCCGGCGATCTTGGCGGTGAGCGCCTTGATCTCGGAGTCGGACGGACCTGCAGCGGCCTTCGCCTCGCTGGTCGTGGTGCTGTCACCCGAGCCAGAGCTCGAGTCCTTCTTGCTGTCGCCGCATGCGGCGGCCACGAGGCCGACCGACACGAGCAACGCCATCAACAAGGCCACACGGCCCTTTCGCAACATTCAACCGCCTCCTCAGGAGGTTTCAGAACTCGACGGCGGTGCCGCCGGCTGGCGACCGGGCGGCCGCCTGATGATCGTTCGACCGATCACCTGCGCGAAACCTACGGAGCCGGGGTGGACGCAAGGCTGAGTCGAGGTGAACGAGAGGTGAACCGCGATTGAAGGTTCGGGGTGAGCGTTCGCGAACCCGCGCCGTTGCAGGCGTGTGCCCGATGACATCGAGGTGAACAACCGCCCGTGCCGGCGCTCAGCCTGCGCTGCGGGACTCCAGGAACAGCCGCACGAGCGATCGGTCCGACTCCCATGTGAGGGCGTCGTCGAGGTCCTCGACCGCGACCCAGCGGCGCTCGTCGATCTCCCGATTGGGGCTGAACCCCTCGTCGCTCTGCACCGTCATCGCCCACCACCGGACGCGCTTGTCCTCGCCCTTGGGCGTGACGTAGCTGATCTGGGTCAGGCGATCACCGAGAGCGCATCGCAGCCCCGTCTCCTCCCAGACCTCACGGAGCGCAGCGTCACGGTGGCGTTCGCCGTGCTCGAGCTTTCCCTTGGGGAGCGACCAGTCGGAACGGGGCGCAGGACGGTGCACGACCAGGATCTGGACGGCACCCTTGTGCCGACGCCACACCACCCCACCCGCAGCGCGCACAACTGGCCGGTCGCGCACGTCAGGTTTGTCCGGCATGCCAGGTGTTCTCGGCAAGTCAGGTGTTCTCGGCATGTCAGCTTTGGCCGGTCTGTTGGATCTGGCCGAGCGATCGTCGCTCGACGAGGTCAACGACGACCGACCGTGGCGCGCTTGCGCGCGTGCTCCTGCTGCTCGAGGTGGGTCTCGACGGTGTTGTTGCGTTCCACATGGGTCCACTCGTGGTCGATCTGGCGCCACGCCAGGGTGTCGTCGGCCAACGCAACGGCGAGCATCTCGTCCATCCGGACCCGCAGCTCGGGTGAACGGATCGGCACGACCGCTTCCACGCGGCGGTCGAGGTTGCGCGGCATGAGGTCGGCGGAGCCGATGAAGTGCAGCTCCTGGCCGGGACCGCGTCCGTTGGCGAACCGGTAGATGCGTGAGTGCTCGAGGTAGCGACCGACGACGGAGCGGACGGTGATGTTGTCGCTGAGGCCCGCAACGCCGGGGCGGATGCACGAGATGCCCCGGATGATCAGCTCGACCTTCACCCCGTCCTGCGACGCCGCATACAACTCGTCGATCATGTCGGCATCGACCAGGCTGTTCATCTTCATGATGATGTGGCCGGTCCCGGGTGCCGCTGCCCGCTCGTTGCGGATGAAGCGGACCAGGCCGTTGCGCAACGTGTGGGGTGCGACGAGCAGCTTGGAGTAGTGGACGTCGCGGGCGTAGCCGGTGAGGTAGTTGAACAGCTGGGTCAGGTCGGCACCCAGATCCGGGTCCGCCGTCAGGAGTCCGACGTCTTCGTAGAGACGGGCCGTCTTGGAGTTGTAGTTGCCGGTACCGATGTGGCAGTAGCGGTTGACGCTCGTGCCTTCGTCTCTGACGACCAGACACGTCTTGGTGTGGGTCTTGAGCCCGACGAGGCCGTAGACGACGTGCACGCCGGCCTGCTCCAGGCGACGCGCCCATTCGATGTTGCGCTCCTCGTCGAAGCGGGCCTTGAGCTCGACGAGCGCAACGACCTGCTTGCCCATCTCTGCGGCCTTGATCAGCGCCGCGACGATCGGGCTGTCGCCGGAGGTTCGGTACAGCGTGAGCTTGATCGTCAACACCCGCGGATCACGGGCCGCCTGGCGAATGAACTCCTCGACGGAGGTGGAGAAGCTGTCGTAGGGGTGGTGCACCATGACGTCGCCGTCGCGCATGACCGAGAAGATGTCGGGGAACTCGTCGTCTTCGTTCGGGGCGAGTCGATGCTGGGTGATGGGGACGAACTCCGGGTACTTCAGGTCCGGGCGGTCGGCGTCCGCGACGGCGAACAGACCGCCGAGGTCGAGCGGTGCCGCATGCGCGGTCACGTCGTCGTCGGTGAGCTCGAGCTCGTCGCGGATCAGTTCGAGCGCCTCGGCGGAGATGTCGTCTTCCACCTGGAGGCGGACCGCCTTGCCGAAGCGACGGCGGCGCAGCTCCATCTCGATCGCGGCGAGGAGGTCGTCGGCCTCCTCCTCTTCCACGGTGAGGTCCGCGTTGCGCGTGACGCGGAACGCCGCGTGATCAAGGACGTCCATGCCCGGGAACAGCTCATCGAGATGATGGGCGATCACCTGTTCCAGCGGCACGAAGCGCTCGCCGTCGGGCAGCACGACGAAGCGGGGCAGGAGCGACGGCACCTTGACCCGGGCGAACCGACGCAGGTCGGTGGTGGGGTCCCTGACGATGACGCCCAGGTTCAGCGACAGGCTCGAGATGTACGGGAACGGGTGGCCCGGGTCCACTGCGAGCGGCGTGAGCACCGGGAAGATCCGGTTGCGGAACTCCGCTGTTGCCCACTCGCGGTCATCGTCGTCGAGCTCGTGCCACGTGGAGAAGACGATGCCCTCATCCACGAGCGCGGCGCAGATCGGACCCAGGAAGATCTCATCGGCCCGGGCAACCAGCTCGCCGGCACGGGCACCGATCGCTTCGAGCTGCTCCGACGCGCTGAGTCCGTCGACGCTGCGTCGGGTCACGCCCGCCGCCACCCGGTCCTTCAGGCCGGCGACTCGGACCTGGAAGAACTCGTCGAGGTTCTGGGTGAAGATCGCCAGGAACTTGAGCCGCTCGAGCAGCGGAGTGGCGTCGTCGTCAGCCAGGGCCAGGACGCGGGCGTTGAACTCGAGCCAGGACAGCTCCCGGTTGATGTAGGGGGATGGCTCGGCGACCTGGTCCGTCATGGGGTCAGGCTATCGGCCCCGTGTTGACTGGTGGGACGGCCAAAGGTCCCGGATCAGCGGCCGACTAGCTCCCGGTCATCGGCGACTCGACGTCGCCCCGGCTGGCGCCTCAGCGGCCGTCGTCGCCCATGTCCCAGTACAGCTCGATGAGCTCGCGCTCGGCGTCACGAGCGACGCGCTCCTTGTTCCGCTTGAACTGCGGATCGTGCGGCGGCAGCAGCATGAGCCGTGCGTTGACCCGGGAGCGGAAGTCGTCGATGAGCTGCGTCTCGCCGCGGTCGCCGCGGATCTCCCAGTGAGGAGCGACCGGGCCGAGGTAGACGATCGTGGCGGCAGCCACCCACTCGAGCGGCTCGTCGGACTCGGGGGCGTAGGTGTCGGACATGGTCGACGAGCCTACCGGCTCGCCGGATCACACCGCCGAGACCGGCCGTTCCGACTGGCGAGCAACCGAGCCGTGTTGGTCGGCAGCCGGGCCGTGGGCCTGTGAGCGGTGCTCGGAGCGTGCCCTCGGGCGGCATCCGATCAGGTAGTTCCATGTGACCGATGCCGCTCGGGCCTGAACGGACTATCAGCGGCGAACGGATGTCAGGAACAAACGGGGCCCTCTGGGCGTCAGACTCCTCGTATGGACGCGGAACTCGACACCGAATGGATGGCGCAGGGCAACTGCGCCGACAAGCCCCCGAGCCTCTTCTTCCCCTCTGACGGCGTGGGCGTCGAGGTCGCCAAGCGCGTGTGCGCCGACTGCCCGATGCGAGCAGATTGCTTGGAGTATGCGCTCGACAACCGGATCGACCACGGCGTGTGGGGCGGCACCAGCGAACGTGAGCGACGCCGCATCCTCAAGGCACGCGGGGCCCGCCGGCCGGTCAGCGTGGGCTGAGCAGGCGCTACGACCCGATGTCATCGGACGCCGGTCGCTGAAGGACGACTCCAGCCGGAGATCAACATCCACACGCGCAGCGGCCGCCCCTTGCGGGGCGGCCGTTCACATGAGTGAACTCAAACTGACTTCTTCTGGTCGGTCGGCTCTTCGTCGTCGCCACCTTCGGCCAGGCCCTTCTTGAACTCCTTCTGAGCTGACCCGATGTTGCGGGCCAGCTTGGGGAGCTGGGAACCACCGAAGATGACGAGGGCGATGATCGCTACGATCAGCCATTCGTTGCCGCTGAACATGGACTCACCATACCGTTCCGTTCCGTGAGCTCCTCATCACGACGGCCTGGTTCGCCGAGAGTTCAGGATTTCGTGGCGTGCAGGACACCAGCGCGCTCGAGTGCAGAGCACGCATTGGCCCCAGCAAGCCCGGCGGCCCCGCCCACTGATCCGACACCATGATCGACCCGTTCGATGCGGCCCGGTCCCACGGCCGCCGGGCACGCAGCTCGCTCGGCACCGGCGAGCGCAACGCCGCAGTCGCCGCGGCGATCGCCGCGCTGGTGTCGCTCGATGAGCTGCGCTCTCCGATTGGATCGGGTCGCGTCGCGCTCAGCCGGGCGATCCGCGACGAGCTCGACGTCGCCGGAGCAGCTCCTGTGCTGCGAGCCGCCGGCTGGAGCGTGTGGCTGCCCGCCGTGGTGAGCACCCCCACAGGGTTGGTGTTCAGGGAATGGCGGTCCGGTGACGAGCTGACATCGGGAGCGTTCGACATCGACGAGCCACCCGAGGACGGCCGGCCGACCATCGCGGCGGCAGATCTTGACGCCGTCGTCGCCCCGTGCATCGCGGTAGACCGGAGCGGCACTCGCGTCGGGTTCGGCGCCGGCTACTACGACCGAGCGCTGGCGGGACCAGGGCCGGGCCCACTGCTGATCGTCGCCGCGTTCGACGTGCAACTCGTCGACGAGTTGCTGCCGACGCGGCCGTGGGATGTGCCCGCAGCGATCGTGGTCACCGATCGCAGAACGATCAGGACCGGTCGCTGATCAGGCCGTGCGGGACTGCTGCGCTGCCCGTGCCAGCGCTCGCTGACGACGGATCCGGCGACGCTCGCGCTCGCTGAGTCCGCCCCAGATGCCGAACTTCTCGCCGTTGGCGAGCGCGTACTCCAAGCAGTCCTCACGGACGACGCAACCCTGGCAGACCTGCTTGGCTTCCTTCGTGGACGCGCCACGTTCCGGGAAGAAGAGGTCCGGGTCGACGCCCAAGCAGTTTGAGAACGCCTGCCAGCTCTCGGCCGGGCTCTCTTCTGTGGCATCGCCGGTCACGTCGTGCTGGGACTTGGCTTCGTCGCTCATCTGTTCCCCTCCGGTCCACGACCCAGTCGTTGGGCCGAGCGATCCATGCGGATGTGTGTGGACCGGCCGCACTGCGTCGTGGGGCCGGTCGATTCGGTCACTGTCGGTGACGTGACGACTGTCATGGCAACAACGTCGTCACCAAGCCGGTCATCGCGTGTAATTACACCGATGTAACTGTCCATGCTGACGGGTTCGCGGCGTGGGCGCAAGCGGAACTTCACGGATTCATGCCACGCACGTCGACGCGGCGGCCGATCCACGGCGACGGGTACGCCGATGCGCCGAGCGGAACTGCCCGTAGCGATGTCGCACCGCTCAACGGTTCGCCCGGCACACCGTCAGGGCAGCTCCGTCAGGGCAGCTCCGTCAGGGCAGCTCCGTCAGGGCAGCTCCGTCAGGACAGCTCCGTCAGGACAGCTCCGTCAGCGACGACCGCGGAGCAGCTCGCGCTTCTGCTCGATGAAGTCGACCAGGACGTAGTCGCCCAGGTTCTGCGGGGTCGTGTAGAAGGCACGCCCCCGGTTCATCTCGGTCAGCCTGGCGATGAAGGTCTGCAGGCTGCGGTCCGGATCGAGCATGAAGGTGTTGATGCGGATGTTCTCCCGGGTCGCCCGCGCCACCTCCAACAGCGTGGCGTCGACGGTGGCACGGACCGGCGGGTAGTGGAACTCCGGCTCGCCGCGACCGTTGATGTGAGCCGTCGGTTCGCCGTCGGTGATCATGATGATCTGCTTGGTCCCCGACTGGCGGCTCAGCAGCTGTCGTGCCAGCTGGAAGCCATGCTGCATGTTCGTGCCGTAGACGAAGTCCCAGCTGACCTCGGGCAGCTGCTCCGCGGTCAGGATGCGGGCCACCTCGGAGAAGCCGACGATGCCCAGGTAGTCCCGGGGGTACTGCATCGAGATCAGCGAGTGCAGCGCCATCGCCACCTTCTTGGCGGGCAGGAAGTTGTCGCGCATCGGCATGGACAGCGACAGGTCGAGCATCAACACCGTCGACGATCGCACCATCGTCTCGGTCTCTTCGATCTCGAAGTCCTCGGGCCGCAGCTGCACCGGCGCCGACTCCCCGCGGACGATCGCGTTGCGGATCGTCTTTTCGATGTGGAGGTTGAACGGGTCCCCCCACTCGTACGGCTTGGTCGAGTAGGTGCGCTCGTGGCCGATGCCGTTGCGGTCCATCTCGTGGCGGCCGAGCTGGTCGCGGTCCAGCTTGGCGAACAGCTGCGCGAGCGCGTTCTGACCCAACCGCCGCATGCCCTTGGGCGTGAGCTCCAGGCGCCCTTCTCGTTGCTCGACCAAGCCGGCGTCGGTGAGCATCTGGGTGATCTCGCTCATCCGCTCGAGCGAGTCGGCAGCCTGCTCGCCGAGCAGCTGGCGCACCCGGTCCAGGTCGATGTCGCGGAGCGCCCCCGGGTCGACGCCGCCGCGCAGCATCTGCTCCAGCTGGTCCATGTCGCCGAGCTGACCCATGACCGAGCTGGCCTGCGCCATGTCGAGCGGGTCGTTGCCACGGAACTGGTAGTCGGCATCCCAGCCCAGATCGGGAAACGCGTCACGCAGGTTCTGGCCAAGCTGGTCCATCTGCCAGCGGAGGTCCATGTCCTCGAGCAGCTGATCCGACAGGTCCTGGAGTTGAGCGCGCTGCTCAGGCGTCATGGAGTTCATGAGCGCCTGCATCGCCGCCATCCGGGCCGCCATGATCGCCAGGAGCTCGTCGAGGTTCTCGGGGCGCTCGGGGAAGAAGTCGCCGTAGCGGTCCATGAAGCCGTCGAAGTCGGGCTCCTCTCCCCTGGCTCTGGCCTCGAGCATCTGGTTCAGCTCGGCGAGCATGTCCTTCATCCGCGACATGTCCTGCGGGGTCATGTCGGCCATCGCTCCCGACATCTGGTCGACGGCCTGCTGCACGAGCTGCTCACGCAGCCGATCCTTGAGCGCCTCGAAGCGCTCAGCCGCCAGTTGCGACGAGAAGTCGTAGTCGTCGAGGCCCTTGACCTTGCCGGCCAGATCGGGCGGCAACATGTCGAGCTCCAGGTTGCGCCCAGCAGCGGACTCCTGGGTGAGGTCCATGCGTCGCTGGTCGCCGGACTCGTTCGCCTGATCGAGTTGGAGCTGGAGCTCGTCGCGTTCGGTCTGGACGACCTCGTTGAGGGCGTCGGAGATCTCGTCGTAGACGCCGCCGAGGTCGAACTGATCGAGCAGGTCGCGACGCTGCTCACGCAGCTGGTCGAGCATCTCGCGGAGCCCCGCCATGCGCTCACCGTTGCGGTCCTCGAAGCCGTCCTGGATCATCCGACGCATCGCCGAGCTCAGGTCGCCGTGGTACAGCAGGTCGTCGGTGAGCTGCTCCATGACGTCGAGGGCGTCGAGCTCGAATCCGGACTGCGTGCCGTCCCAGGGCGAGTACCGGAACCGGGGACGTGTCATGCGCGGAGGCTACTGCGCGGCCTCCGGGCATGAGCCGTCGCACCGCCGGCGCGCGCCCGGAACTCGGGACACCCACGAGCCGCACACGCCCACAACCGACCCGAGAACCGACGCGCCCGGAACTCGGGACACCACACGAGCCGCACACACCCGCAACCGACCCGAGAACCGGTGTGCCCCGAACCGATCAGCCGCGAGCGCGGTACTGGGACCGACCGCCGACGGCGTCCTTGTTGAGCCGCTTGGACAGGTGCAGGCCCTCGAGGACGAGCTCGACGGCCGACGCGACGAGCGCCGGGCTCGGGTCGTCGCCGACGAGCTGACGCACCGGATCGGCCGGGGCCGGCAGCTCGTCGAGCAGGGCGACGTAGTCGACGGTGGCGACGTCGTCGCCGATCTCGATCGGGTCGTGCTCGTCGAACGCGTCGACGACCCTGGTCAGCGTCTCGGGGCGAACCCGCTCGCGGAACACGGTCAAGACCGCCGAGCGGACGAGGTGGTCGAGCACCTGCTCGTCACGGCCCTCCTCCATCGTCTCGATCTCGATCTTGCCGGCGGTCGACGCGGGCAGGGCTTCGAGGTCGCACACACGGGGCACCACGTCGTCGTCGCCCGCGGCCAGCGCCCGACGGGCTGCGTTGGCGACCATCGTCTCCTGGTTCGACACCGACAGGCGCACCGACACTCCGGAGCGCTGTGAGATGTGCGGGCTCTGACGGGCGAGCTGGCTGAGCGTGGCGATGATGTCGCTCATGTGGTCCGGCACGAGGACCGTCAGGCCCGGGGCCTCGAACGGCTCGGCCTCCTGTTCGACGATCGCCACCTCGGTCTCGACGTCGAGCGGATAGTGGGTGCGAACCTGGGAACCGAAGCGGTCCTTGAGCGGGGTGATGAGCCGCCCGCGGTTCGTGTAGTCCTCGGGGTTGGCCGATGCCACGAGCAGCAGGTCGAGCGGCAACTGGATCTTGTAGCCCCGGATCTGGATGTCCCGCTCTTCGAGCACGTTCAGCAGACCCACCTGGATGCGCTCCGCCAGATCGGGCAGCTCGTTGATCGCGAAGATGCCACGGTTCGTCCGGGGCACGAGGCCGTAGTGCAGGGTCAGCTCGTCGGACAGGTAACGGCCCTCGGCGACACGGATCGGGTCGACCTCACCGATGAGGTCCGCGATCGCGGTGTCGGGGGTGGCGAGCTTCTCGCCGAAGCGCATCGAGCGATGCACCCAGGTGATCGGTGTCTCGTCGCCGGCCTCGGCCACCAGGTTGCGGCCGTGCGCGGACACCGGAGCGTACGGGTCGTCGTTGATCTCGGAGCCTTCGACGATCGGCATCCACTCGTCGAGCAGGTCGACGAGCGAGCGGATCATGCGGGTCTTCGCCTGACCTCGCTCGCCCAGGAAGATGACGTCATGACCGGCGAGGAGCGCGTTCTCCAGCTGGGGGAACACCGTGTCCTCGTAGCCGAGCACGTGCGCGAACAGCGGCTCACCGGCGCGGATGCGAGCCGCTGCGTTGCGGCGGATCTCGTGCTTGACGGGGACCGAGCGCCAGCCCGACGCCCGCAGCTCGCCGAGCGTGGAAGACAGGTCGGCAGGCGGTGCTGGGGTGATGGGGTCGGCCATGCGCGGAGGCTACCCGTGGCGGTCGGCGGACGACCCCGCGGCCCACACGGGTCGACCGGGCCGGCTGCCCGACGGCCCGACGGCCTCAACCGCCGGGCCGCAGCAGGTCAGGCCGACGGGCGCGCTGGCAGGTGAGCCGGGGCGCGCAGGGGCCTGCGGAGGTCCTTTCGGAGCGGCTTGCGAAGCGGCTTGGCGGCGATGTCGTTCACCATGTCGTTGTCCTCCACCTTCGGGTTTCTGGTTGTTGTTGGACCTGTTGCTGTTGTTGGACCTGCTGTTGTTGGATCGAAGTCGTCGCGTGCGACGGGAACGAGCGACGGCTCGAGGTCGGCATCTCGGACGGCACCGCGATGGAGCGCTGCGGGTCGACGTGGGTGCGCCACAAGTCCACGCCGTCGACCCGCCGGATCTCCACGATCGGGTGCACGCTCGACGCCGCCGGGCCCAGGAACACGCCACGCAGCGGATGGACGTCGTCGTAGCTGCGACCGTGGCCGATCTTGACGTGGTGCTCGCCGACGACCTGGCCGTTGGTCGGATCCAGCGCCAGCCACCCCCAACCGGGCACCGCCGCCTCCATCCAGGCGTGGGTCTGCACGAACACCGTGTCGCCGACGGGCACCTCGCCGGTGTCGTCGCGGTCGGTGAACAGGTAGCCGGACACGTAGCGGGCCGGAATGCCGAGCGAGCGGCACATGGAAGTCCTGGCAGACGCCGACGCCGCCGTTCAGCACCTGGTCCACCTCGATGCCGACCTCGGTGGCCCCCGCGCTGTACACCAGGTTGGTCCCGACGAAGCGGTGGATGGCCAGGATGGCTCCGACGACGTCGGGTCCGGCCAGGGCCAGCTGGCGCTGGGCCACCTCGGCCACCACAGGACCCCAGTCGGTGTTGCGGTCACGACCCAGGTACTCGATGTGGGCGTCGACGAAGTCGCCGCGCTTGAGCGCCTCGGTCCGCGGTGCTGCGGTCGGCAGCGGACGAGGGCGGGTCTCGACCGACGCTTCCGCCGTCACCGACATGGAGGTGTGGTGGCGACGGATGCCGAAGGCGTCGACCCGTGTCCCCCACGCGTCGATGTAGCTGAAGACGCGGGCCCCGGGCTCGACCGTGACTCGGTAGTCGAGCAGCCGCTGGCTGGCGTCGGTCGTCGGACACGCCCGCAGCTCGTTCTGGCTCTCGCTGGTGCGCTCGCTGTACTCGAACGCGGTGCGGTATCGGACGTCCAGCCTCACTTGGTCCCCCCGCTGGTTGCGCTGCCGGCGACAGCAGGCGTGTGGTCCTCGGCGACCTGCTCCCCCGGCACCAGGTGCAGCTCGTGCATGTCGAGCTCGACCCGGTCGTCGCCGGCCGCAGGCGGGCCGACGCGCTGCAGCGCGTGCAGGAGCATCGAGCCGTACTGGTCGACCGGTCGGACCCGCTCCCCCGCGAACAGCTGGGGGAGCACCCGGGCCAGCGCGGCGCGGTTCTCCACCACGTAGGAGATGCCGCTCGGGCTGCGGAGGTTGTCTTCCAGCACGCAGTAGGTGCCGTCGCCGTCACGGATGACGTCGACGCCCGCGACCAGGCAGCGGGCACCGAGCGGGACGGGGACGTCGAACGCCTCCTGGGTGAAGCCGTCGGAGGACAGCACGAGCCACCGGGGCACGACGCCGTCCTCGACGATCTGCATGCCGCCGACGTAGAGGTCGTCGAGGAAGCGGTTCAGCGCACGCACCCGCTGCACCAGGCCACGCTCCAGGTGGTCCCACTCGTCGGAGGGGATGACCCGGGGCACGAGGTCCATGGGGAACGTGCGCTCGATGCCGGCCGGCGACGCGTGGTCGTGGTCCTCGTAGACCGTGAACGTGATGCCCTGGGTGCGGAACGCGGCGTTGCGGCGGCGCTCGGCCCGGGCGAGGTCTTCGTGGCTCAGGCCCTCGAGGGCGTTGGCGACCTGTCGGTAGTGCTGGCGGACCTCTTGGTGTCCGTCCACGACTTCGTCGAAAAATCCATCAAGGGCGTAGTCGTCGAACCAGTTGGCCACGGACAGGACGGTAAAGCCCGGCGGTGGATCCGAAAGCCGGTCAACCCTTGTTCACACGTGGTTCACACGCGAGTGACGAGGCCGTCATGCTGTTGCGGGTCCGGTCACACGATCACGATCGACGTCCGGCTGACGGTCACACCTCGGCCCGACCGCATGTGCTCGCAGCTGACCCCCGCGTCGGTGGACGTGCACGCCAACAGATCCTGGGAGAGGCGCGACCCGTACTCGAGCACGTTCGCTCGTCCCGGCATCTCGGCCCCGCCCTGACAACTCCCGAGCCACACTCCGCCGCTGTCCAAGGTGACCTCGTCGGCCATCCAGTCCTGCTCGCACGACGTGTCGTCCGGGATCTCCCAGGTGTGCTCCGCCACCCGACACGTGACGTGTCCCTGGTCGCCCGCCAACAGGCACACGATGTTGCCAGTCGGGGTCTGGAACGCCAGTGCGCCACCGCTGTTCCGGGTCATGCCGTCGGCGCTCCACACGCCGTCGGTGTAGTTCGCGGGATCGGCCGTCACGGGAGCGGCGGTCGTCGTGGGAGCCGAGCTCGGCGTGGTCTCCGGCGTGGTGGTCGCCGTGGCCTCCGGCGTGGTGGTCGCCGTGGTCGAGGTGGTGGTGGTGGTCGACCCTGGAGGATCGTCGCTGCCGGCGCAGCCAGCGACGAACGCTGACGCTGCGACCAGGACGATCGTCAGCAGAGATGCTCGCATCGCAAACCTTCCTCTCATGGCGATGGCAACCCGGAGAGCTTGTCGCGACCTCCTGCCCGTCCGGGTGGATGCCCCGCGGTCAGCGGTGAAGCACCACGGCGGCCCAGCCGTCGGTGGCCAGGACGTGGCGCACCTCGACGTCGTGACCCAGCGCCGCGACCGCCCGGTCGACCTGCCCTGTTTCGGGATCTGACAGCAGGCCGCTCAGCACCAGGTGGCCACCGGGCGCCACCGCTGCGGCCAGGTCCGACCCGAGCGCCTCGATGATCGGGACGAGCAGGTTGGCCAGCACCAGGTCGAACGGACCGTGAGCCGCCACCACATCCGCGACCGGTCGGTCCGAGACCTCGACGACCCGATCCGACACGCCGTTGAGCTCGGCGGTCCGTACGGTCGCCGCCACCGCTGCCGGTTCGACGTCGACGGCGACCAACGACGCGCCGTCTGCCAACAGCAACGCCGCCACACCCAGCACGCCCGTGCCCGAGCCGACGTCGAGCACGCGTGCCCCGAGCAGCGACCCCTCGCTTCCGAGTCGCTCCACTGCCTCGAGGCACAGCCGGGTCGTTGCGTGTGAACCGGACCCGAACGCATCGGCAGCGTCGAGCACGATCTCTACCCGGCCGCCGCTGACGCCATCGGCCGCGCCGTCGTTCTGGCCGGTGCCAACCTCGGCGTCGTCCTGGTCGGCGTCGCCGCCATCCGAGCCGCCACCGCGACCGGCGACCCACTCGGGCCGCAGCGCCAGCCGCTCACCGACGGTCACCACGGTGGCGTGGTCACGCCACCCGTCATTCCACGTCGGATCCACCTCGAGCACCTCGAAGACCAGCCCGCTGTCGGTCAGCGCCCCGAGCGCGCTCGACGGCAGGTCGCCGACCAGCCGGGGCCCGACCCCGTCGGCGTCGACCAGCTCCGACACCGCGGACGCGCCGAGCGCGAAGAGCCGGTCGGCGACGAGCTCGGCACCGGTGGCGCACCACGGTGTGTCGTCGACGGCGACCGACACCACGCTGCGGTCGCCGGGTCCGGTGCTGGTCACGTCGCCATCGTACGGACCGCTCCACCCGCAGCCGCCCCAAGCAGCTTTGTCCC
>Ga0209023_10002018_pt1 | contig 26200 bp, 32 predicted proteins | sample LakOneMetagenome_FD_187468 | JGI IMG/M metagenome (GOLD analysis project Ga0209023, IMG submission 187468) | Freshwater and sediment microbial communities from Lake Erie, Canada (SPAdes) (version 2) | ecosystem: Environmental > Aquatic > Freshwater > Lentic | place: Lake Erie, Canada...
TACTGCAGTTACAAAGACTGTTGTTGATCAGAATACTATCCCTCGTGATGGCACTATTCAGTACCAAGTGACGTTCACTAATAACGGGATGGATTCACTTGATCTTAGCCAGTATGTCGTCGATAGTGGAGACCCGCTCAACACAGCCTTATTCAATGATATCTTCCCCGCAAACTTAACCCTCGATTCAGTAACAGGTGATGCAGACTGCAGTACTCAAAATGCTGCCAGCACCTTCGGTACGCTATTCTCGGCTCATTCTAGCTATAACGTCGCGTCATGTTCATTCACTGGGGATTCATCAGCTTCGCTAGGCACAGGGGAGTCTCTCAGCTTTACTCTCAGTTTCTCACTAACAAACCCAACCCTAACCGTCTTTAGCAACTATCTGCTAGCTATTCCACTAAGCAGTGACAGTAGCTATGCAGATTATCAGAATGCTATTTCCGACAATGACGATCTCGTCAGTACGCTCGGAGGATCAGACAACCTAGCAACTGCGACTACTACTCAGCAACAAACTGATATCGGTCTGGTTAAGACACTTACGAACCCTCAGGATTTCGGTCCAAACTCTCACTTAAATTACTCCTTTACCTACACTAACCATGGGCCAAGTCCGCTCGTAGTTAGTCGGTTCAATAGTATCTTCTCCGCTCCACTCATTATGGATTACCTAGTGCCAGATTTGACACCAAGTAATTTGGGTGCAACTGGCCCTATCTCAGGGAGCTATTACTTAACAGGGTTAGGTAATACAAATATAACCTGCCTGTGGGCTGGACCTGGTAGCCTAGGTACTTCCTTTGGCGTTACTACCCATGCAGACTACAGCTTTATATTGTGTCAATACAACACACCTAACATTGTGATGGAGGCAGGCCAGAACTTTAACTTTAACATTAGCTTTACTACTGGTAGCACCGTAGATCCCAACCTAAGGAACTATGCTCTCGCTTTCTCTCCAAGTTCTGGCTCTGTTGATCCAGGGTTCCCCGGTGTCGATATCACAAATAACGAGACCTTAGACGATCTCATCGCAAACAGCACTTCTAATAACCCCTTCAATAACTTCTCTGTAGCGTCATTGTCTACCGACATAGGTATTACTGCTAGTCTCGTAAATCCACAGGATGTCAGCCCTGGTAACACAATATTCTACGACGTCACCCTGCATAATAAGGGTCCGGCATCTCTGAACCTTAGTAATTTCTCTACGTTTGATAGGGTGCTGTTCACTGGTGTGTTCCCGGCTCAGGACCTCGATTTTGTCAGTGCTACAACCAGCGATATAACTTGTGTAGACGTTGGTCCTGGAAGTGTAGCATACCTAGGGGCCGCCGATTCTAGCCACACTACCCATCAGTTATTGGTTTGTTTGTATACCGGCTCCGGGGGTACAGTTGCCCCGGGAAGTTCGTACACAATACGCTTACAATTCACCGCTAAGAGTCCGGTATCAGACTCTTTCAATGCCTACTTTCTGACCGGACGTGGTTTTGGAGATCCTGATGAGGCATTGTTCAACAGTGTTTTCTTTGGAGCATCAAGTGACATTTTAGACACTTTCACTAACGATAACTTTGCCCGGGTAACTTTTGGAGACACGCCTCCACCAGATATCGGAGGCGGAGGTGGGCCAACTTCAAATCCTACTACTAACTCAAACTCTAACAGTATTACCGGGCTCAGTGGTACTGGTCAGAATATCATCATGCTGGCTGGAGCGGGTCTGATTCTGATAGTCACATCTGCGGGGCTGGTTTTTTACCGAAAACGATTCCAGAAATAACAGGGATCGCAAAGAGACGGTCACGGAGAGGATCTTCAAGCACCTCTTTAATTAGTAGTCCTGCTTCTGTAGTGATTTGAGCTCAGTAATTACTTGGTCACCATGGCCAAGTGGAGTCACACGACCATATGTCTTCATGATTTCTCCATCAGGATTGATGATAAAAGTCTTTCTCTGGATCCCGATTTTACCGAACATCTTTGGTCCCCAGGCACCGTATGCTTCAATTGTTACACCATCGGGATCTGAAAGAAGCGTAAAATTAATCTTGTGTTTTGCCTTGAACTTCCGGTGGCTATCCTTATCGTCCTTGCTGACACCAACTACCTGAGCGCCGAGTGTAATTAGCTCATCGTTGGCATCTCTGAGACTACAGGCCTCAACTGTGCAGCCCGGGGTGTCATCTTTTGGGTAAAAATACAGCACAAGCCATGAACCAGCGAAATCTTGCAGAGTTCTAGCATTGTTGTCCTGATCCTTCAGTTTAAAATCCCTTGCCTTCATAGGATTAGTATACTACTTTGTAGTGTAGTCGTAGGGTTGATTGGTCAAGTGTGGTGGTGTCTTCTAGAGACAGATTAATCTGAGGAGGTATTTCTGAGAGTAGCTTTACCCCATTACCTAGAACAATGGGGCAGAGGGTGATCCACATGTCAGTTATTACTTTTTCTTTTAAAAACAGCGAGAATATTTGACTACCACCAATAATACAAACATCTGTATAGTCAGATAGTCGAGAATCTTTGAGGAGTTGCTGAGGTTTCATATCAGTGAAAAAAACGTTTTCTTGATTTTGAAAATTCTGGGGGTTTTGCGTGTAGACTACATGAAATCTGTCTTTTAGTAGACCAACTTGTGCAAGTATCCCGTACTGAGTCGCACCCATGATAACAACCCCCGAGGCAAGTGTTTTTTGTTTAAACCACTCTTTGTCGGCCCTACCAGACCAGCTCAAATCATCCGAGTCGTCTTTAGCAATATACCCATCTAAGCTAACTGCGGCAATAAGGTGAACATCCATTAGACATTCTCCACTACATTGGCTATCTCGCTGAGTAAGTAAAAGGAGCCTGTTGCCACAATTGGTTCAGGAAAGACTAGCGCTTTTTCTAAGGCCTCCTCTGGAGAAACTGTAGAGATTGCATCTATGCCAAGTTTCTTACATGCCTCTAAAATAACAGGCGCCTCTACTGATCTGACGGGGATATCCTGTTGTTTGGTAAAGTATTCAGTCGCAAATACCCGTTTTGCAATGGGTGCCAGGCTCTTCAGGCATTCTATCAGATTCTTGTGTTCCCCGATGGCTAAGATAAGGCTAACTTGTGAATCACCCTCAAGCTTAGTTCTGGTTGTGAGTGCAGAGAGCTTTTGCGGGTTGTGTGCTCCATCAAGAATAACTGTGCGATTCTTATAGTCTCTACGCTCAAATCTTCCCGGAATAAACAGTTGTTTACATGTAGTGGTCGCCAGGTTTTTATCGAGTAGCCATCCGTCCCGATCGGCAAGTATTTTACATGCCTTTTCAGCCAACGCCTGGTTTGTTTTTTGGTAAGTATCAGATTGTTCGATCCAGATAATCACTGCGTTTTGTTCTTTACAGCGCTTTTCAAAGACCGCATTAACCGCTGGATCTTGCTTGAGCGCAACAACGGTATTATCCTTCTGAATGATACCGGCTTTCTCTGTCGCAATTGCTTCAAGCGTATTACCCAACACCTCAGTGTGGTCGAATCCAATTTGTCCGAGGACACAGATTTTATCAGGTCGAGTGATAACATTTGTTGCATCAAGTCTGCCACCAAAACCAGTCTCTACTACCACGTAATCAAGAGGAACCTTACTAAAAGTGACATATTCCATTGCGGTGAGTGCTTCAAAGTAGGACACTTTGATATCGTGAAGCTCTGCTGCTGAGAACACCGTGTTGAGCGCGTCTATAAAGGCATCTTCGCCGATCAAACGACCATTGAGTTGTACACGTTCTCTGATGTCATAAACATGGGGACTTGTTGTCATACCCGTCCGTTTTTTATGTGCCCGCAAAATAGATTCAATCATATAGCATATGGTGCCTTTACCACTCGTTCCTGCTACATGAATCGCCGGATATTTCTCTTGTGGGTTGCCTAAACTCTCCATCAGTGCATGATTCTTATGAATTGTGGCAGCATCATCGAATACAAAACGATTAGTTTTGGCTACATCGTGCACCAGGTATCGAACGGCTGCATCGTAGTTTTCAAACTGAGTGAAGATAACAACTCCTTGCAATTTTTTGGTATAGTGTTTTTATGGTACAACAACTTCTCCTCAGAGACCAATTTGAAGCCGTGCTACAAAACTACCGTGCCAATCAAGAAGCCATCGATATATTAATCAAAACACCCCTCGTACTCATGGCGGGTTTGACCGGAAGTGGGCGAAACACAATCATCGGTAAGCTAGTTGAAACCGGCCGATATGTATTTGTAAAATCAGATACTACCCGAGCACCACGTGTTGAGCATGGAGTGAAAGAAAAAGACGGGGGACCATATTGGTTTAAGACAGAGCAAGAGGTTCTGGATGGTTTAGAGCAAGGTAGATATTTTGAAGCAGCAATTATACATAATCAACAAGTCTCAGCACTCAGCGTTTCTGAGATTGAGAAAGTAAATGCCAATCATCAGATCGCGGTTACTGAAGTTACGCCTGAGGGGATTAAGACCTACTCTGCCCTGAAGCCAGACGTACGTTGCATATTCATGCTACCGCCCTCGTTTGAAGTTTGGCTCGAGCGTTTGAAAAAAAGAAGCGAGATGCCACAGGAGGAATTAACGCGACGACAGCGAAGCGCACTTAAAGAGGTTAATGACTTGCTGGGTAACGGTATCTACAGGGCGGTCGTTAATGATGATCTTGCGCACGCAACCAGTCAAGTAATCGGTATCGTAGAGCAGGCAGCTTATTCTGATGCTGAGCATAGTCGCGGTCTACGGGTGGCCGAGCAAATCAAAAAAGCAATTGAACAGGAGTTAGTGAACCAGTAAAATGATTGAGAGAAATTCAGAGATACTTAGCACTCTTGCGCCCTAAGTGCTAAAATTGTATACTTATGGTTAATATGACAGATCGACAATCAAAAATACTTGCCACAATAATCGAGCAGTATGCTGAAGTTGCCGCTCCTGTTGGTAGCGTCCTGCTTGCTAAACTGTTTAAAGTTTCAAGCGCCACCATACGTAACGAGATGGTTGAACTCGAACGCATGGGGTACATTGCACAGCCACACACCTCGGCGGGAAGGGTGCCAACTGATAAGGGCTACCGTTTCTATGTGAACGAATTGAATAATACGACAGAAGTTGTCTCGGAGCATACCTCCCGTAATACTCGCGCAATCGCGACCAGGGTTGCACAGTCTGGCGAACCAGCGCAGGCAATCAAAAGTGCTGTCGATAGTCTTGTCCAACTAACTCATAATCTTGGTATAGCAACGATCGGCAATCAACTATACGTTTCAGGCTATTCAAATCTTTTCGGGCAACCAGAGTTTTTAGATCCAATTCATTCTCGGGAAGTTGCTCGATTGCTCGATAATCTCGAGCCATGGCTTCGTGAGGCTGCGCCTAATGAGGCACTTAACGTCTATATAGGGCGAGAAAATCCTATTGGGCGTTCTGCAGGTGTAAGCCTCATCATCAGTCGATACAGGAGCCCGTACTCGGACCATAGCTACATTGGTATACTGGGGCCAACACGGCAGAGTTACCGTAGTGTAATGGGCCTCGTTGAGCAGACGGGGCGAACGCTCGAAGCCGTCCTTTAGACGCGTAGCAAATAACTAAACAGGGTACCTCAATGATATGAAAAAAGCATCAAATCCACAATTTCAAGACCAAGGCGACGATCCAAGTACTACTCAACCCGACCAAATAGTAGACAACCAGGAATCACGAGTCGCTGAGCTAACTGCTGACTTGCAGCGTATTCAAGCCGAATTCATTAACTACAAAGCAAGAGTCGAGACCGAGAAACTAAGCCTTTCTCAATTTGCCAAGACGCAGGTAGTTAAAGATTTTTTACCAGTTATTGATGATCTTGAGAGAGCGCTTAGTCATCTGCCCGAAGATCTCAAGGATAATAAGTGGGCACAGGGAACTGCGAAAGTGTATGATCGCTTACAAAAACAGCTTGATAAACTCGGTGTTACCAGGATAGATGCGCTCAATCAACACTTCAACCCAGCATTTCACGAAGCCGTTCAAGCAGAGGGTGATGGTGAGGAGCAAATTATCTCTGATGTTTTGCAACAAGGCTATACACTAGGAGATCAAGTTATTCGTCACAGTATTGTAAAAGTTGTTAATAAATAAAATCTACAAATATCTTCAAGTCAGTCTGAATAACGGTTTAATTAGCACTCTTGACATGAGAGTGCTAATTTTTGTATGATAGAATTACATTAGCAAAGTCATAGTTAGACTGCTAAGTTTAATTTGAAAAATCTATAATAAAAGGAGATGTAAGATATGGGTAAAATCATTGGAATCGATTTAGGAACTACAAACTCTGCCATTGCAGTCATGCAAGCAGGTTCACCTGAGATCGTTACGAATTCAGAGGGTAACCGTACGACACCAAGTGTTGTCGCTATTAAAAAAGATAAGAGTGGCAAAGAAGAGCGTCTAGTCGGGGCAACCGCAAATCGTCAGCGTGTTACTAATCCTGAGAACACTATCTTTGGTGTTAAGCGTTTAATTGGCCGTAAGTTTTCGGATAAAGAGGTTCAAAAAGACCACGACATTATGCCATACAACATTGTGAAAAAAGGCAATGGTGTGGCTGTTGAGATGGCGGGGAAGGACTATACCCCTGAAGAAGTCTCAGCAATGATTCTTTCCAAGATTAAAGCCGATGCCGAAGCATTCCTTGGTGAAAAAGTAAATGAAGCCGTCATTACCGTACCGGCCTACTTCGATGACTCACAGCGCCAGGCTACTAAAGATGCTGGTAAAATTGCTGGGCTTGAGGTCAAGCGAATTATTAATGAGCCGACTGCCGCTGCGCTTGCTTATGGCCTTGATAAAAAAGGTAAGAATGAAACTGTGGTTGTATTCGACCTTGGAGGTGGTACATTTGATGTCTCAGTACTAGAACTAGGCGACGGTGTCTTTGAGGTAAAGAGCACTAATGGTGACACACACCTTGGCGGTGAAGACTTCGATAACAAGATCGTTAACCACTTCCTTGATGAAATCAAGAAGGATCACAGCAAAGACTTACGTGATAACGCAATGGCTATGCAACGACTCAAAGAAGAAGCTGAAAAGGCTAAGAAAGAACTTTCCTCAGCACAGTCTGCTGAGATTAACCTTCCATTCCTGGATCAGGGAGAAGACGGTCCAATTAACTTCGAGTACACCTTAACTCGAGCTAAGCTTGAAGATCTCGTTAAAGATTTTATTGAGCGTACTGCGGGTCCATGCGAAAAAGCACTCAAGGATGCCAAGGTTTCCGCTAAAGACATTAATGAAGTTATCCTCGTTGGTGGTATGACGCGTATGCCAGCCGTAGTAGAGAAGGTAAAATCGATTTTTGGTAAAGACCCACTTAAGGGTGTTAATCCAGATGAGGTTGTAGCTGTTGGCGCAGCCATTCAGGCTGGTGTGCTTGCGGGTGATGTCAAAGATGTCTTACTGCTTGATGTGACTCCGTTATCGCTCGGTATTGAAACTATGGGTGCTGTTACGACTAAGTTGATCGAACGAAACACAACTATTCCTACCAGTAAGTCCGAGGTCTTTTCAACGGCAGCTGATAGCCAGCCACAAGTAGAAATTCATGTACTCCAGGGTGAGCGAGAAATGTCGGCCGATAACAAATCGCTTGGGCGCTTTGTACTTGACGGTATTCCCCCAGCACCTCGTGGTGTACCACAAATTGAAGTTACTTTTAACCTCGATGCAAATGGCATTTTGAACGTAACTGCCAAAGATAAGGGTAGTGGTAAAGAACAGTCTATTACGATCCAAAACTCAGGCAATCTAAGTAAAGAGGATGTTGAGAAGGCACAGAAAGAAGCAGAAGCTCACGCTGAAGAGGACAAGAAGAAACGAGAAGCTGCAGAATCTAAGAACTTACTTGAAAATGCAATCTACCAAGCTTCAAAAATGCCGGACGAGTATAAGGATAAGATTTCGGACGAGGATAAGAAAGCAATTGAAGACGCCGTAGAGGAAGCCAAGAAACATCAGGATTCGACTGATAAAGATGAGATCGAGGCGGCTGCGAAAGCACTACTTGATACCATACAGCCAATTGGCGCGAAACTCTACGAGCCAGCCGATGGTGGCCAGGCAAGTGACGACACTTCGGAAACCGATGAAAAGAAATCCAAAGAAGATGAAGCAGTTGAAGGTGAGGTAGTTGAAGAGGATAAGAAAGAAAAGTAACAGTTAAGATTTGATCTCATCTGCGTAGGTTGTTTCCGCGCAGATGGGAATGAAGTATAGTAGTAAGTATGAAAAAACCATCTTTTTTTACCGTGTATAAGTGGCTTCTCGTGATTGGGGGAATCATCGGTTTGCTCGCGGCGTCAGTGCTAACCGTTGAGAAGTTACACTTGGCAGCAAACCCAAACTACATTCCCAGTTGCAGTATTAGCCCAATTGTAGCCTGCTCACCCGTTATTACAAGCAAGCAGGCCAGTGCTTTTGGCTTCCCAAATCCGTTTATTGGTATAGCAGGCTTTGGTATGGTCTGGGCGGTTGGTATGATGCTCTTTGCGGGCGCCAAGGATCTTAAAAAGTGGTTTTGGTGGTGTTTCCAGGCGGGGACAACTTTCGGTATATTCTTCTGTGCTTGGCTAATGTACGAAGCGTTATACGATATCGGAAAGCTTTGTATCTACTGCATGGCCGTGTGGACGATTACTATCCCAATCTTCTGGACAACCCTCGCTTACAATATTCGAGAGAAAAACATTTTGATCAAAGGTAGAGTGGGAAATTTTCTTGCGCAAAACCCCGGGAAACTTATTGCGGTCACCTATCTTGTATTCATCGTTTTAATTTTGACACGCTTCGCAGATTACTTCCACAGCTTAATATAAGGATATCCGCTCATGGCAGGAACACAAAGAGATTACTACGAAGTGCTTGGTATCAAAAAAGATGCCTCAGCTGATGAAATTAAAAAAGCCTTCAGGAAAGCAGCTATTAAACACCATCCCGACAAGGAAGGTGGCGACGAAGTGAAATTTAAAGAAGCCTCCGAAGCTTACGAAGTACTAAAAGACCAAACAAAACGTCAACGCTATGATCAGTTTGGTCATGCTGGTGTAGGTGGCTCTTCGGGTTCTGGTGCAGGAGGGAATCCTTTCGAAGGTTTCCAGGGTTTCGGTGGCGCTGGACAGGGCATGCACTTTGACTTTGGTGATGGTGGGCTAGGTGACATATTTGGAAGTTTCTTTGGCGGCGGTGGGCAACAGCGTCGAAGTGAAGATATGGGACGTGACGTACAGACGGAGTTAACGCTGACATTTGAAGAAGCTATTTTTGGGGTTGAAAAGACACTACATTTAACCATGAACGACATCTGCAGTCACTGTAAAGGCAAACGTGCTGAGCCAGGCTATGAGCTTAAGACTTGTGATGTTTGCAAGGGTTCTGGTCAGGTAGTCCAACAAATGAATACCATCTTTGGTGCTATCCAGCAGGCGGCCGTCTGTCGGAACTGCGACGGGCGCGGGAAGATCCCGGAAAAGCCCTGCAGTGTGTGTCGAGCAACGGGGGTTGAGCGAATTAAGCAAGAGATTACGGTCAAAATACCGGCTGGTATCGATGATGGTGCAGTTATCCGACTGCGAGAGCATGGTGAAGCAGCAGCGAATGGCAACAAAGGTGATTTATACGTACAGCTGAATGTAAAGTCGCACAAGTACTTTACTCGTGAGGGTGATCTAGTTCTTTCAAATGAACATGTTGAAATGATTGATGCGGCACTGGGAACTGAAATCGAGGTACAGACCGTTGATGGACCAGTCAAAATGAAGATCCCTGCAGGTACCCAGAGTGGAACCGACTTCAAGCTTTCTGGCCATGGTGTGCCACATATACGAGATAAAAACAGAGGCCCACATATTGTTACGATACTAGTCGACACACCTACTAATCTGAGTAAAGACCAAAAAGAAATTCTTGAGGGGCTTAAACAGACTAAACGCCACGGATTCTTTCACTAAGATTCTAAGTTTTGAGAAGATTATAAAAAGACCACCCTTTTCGAGTGGTCTTTTTGTCGGCAAAAAACTACTATTTAATAACGACGATGTCGCCAATAAGTGGTAGCTTCGTAGATTTACCATTGAGGGCATTTATGATACCCATGATTGCTAACACTAGGGTAAATATTCCCCCAAAGAAACCGATAATCCAACCAAGAATTGGAACAATCCATACAACGCTGAGTGCAACTTCAGCAATGAAGAGTACACAGCCTTGGTTGGCATGAAACTTTGCAAACTTTGACTTTGGTGCAGCAAGCAGTGGGACGATAAACAAGATCCCTATATATGAAAGTAGTGCTAGTACTTTATTTTCTTCAATATCTTTTGCGCTAGCAGAAGAATCTGCTTTCTCTGATGCGACTTTTTTAGTCTCAGCCATGGTCTCACTCCTTTAAGTTATTTTAACTAACTTAATAATGCCAAAAAAGTATGAAAAGCACAATGAATGAAATTGACGCCACCTCTGCTATCATGGAGCTAATGAAACAAGTACTTATAATTGGTAGCAATTCAACAGATATGGGTGAAGTAGAGATGATGGCACGGTACCGTGAATTTTTTGATGTAGGAGCCAGCGAGGTTACATTTACTGGCCTACACTTTGATCAGCTCGGAATCATACTTTCGGAATCAGAATTTAGCATTATCGATACCGTTCACAACAAGGAATTGAATGAGTATGATCTGATAGCATTTAGGGGAAAAGTACGATTGAATGTTGAGATGGCATACTGCGTCAGCAGATATGCGCTAATCCATAATGTCACTTTCTTTAACGACTATAGTCCCTATGGATCATTTTCAAAGGTTGTGCAATCTGTAGCATTTTTTGAACTGGGAGTACCGTTTATAAAGACACTGTATTCCACTAGGACTTCTGAATTTCATAAATTGATTACCAAGCACTTGTCAACGCCGTTTATTGTAAAAGATAGCTATGGTTCTCACGGAGCCGACAACTATCTACTCGAAAATCTACCAGCCCTACGGCAACTTAATTTAAGCACAGACAAGAGGTACGTCGCGCAAGATTACTTCGAGAATAAGTGCGACTATCGGATACTATGTATAGGCAATGAAGAATTGATTATCAGGCGTACTGCTAAAGGGAGCACACACTTGAATAATACCTCAATGGGCGCTACTGCCGACTTGGTAGAGGGACAATTTTTGCCACCAATTGCCATCAAGCAGGCGCATAAAATAGCCGACACATTAAAGATGGGAATAGCAGGTGTCGATCTTTTATATAACGAGAAGACGGGTGTATACAAATTTTTAGAGATTAATTCACAGCCACAGCTTACAAGTGGAGCATTTGTTCCACAAAAGCAACAGCTATTACATCGATATTTACGCAAGAAACTTTCAATCAGTTCTGATAAGGACTCGAAGCCATAATAAACAATACATTACGATGCTCTGAATCGTTAAAGGATACTTTTTCACTCTGTTTGTTGTCGTTATGGCGATCGACTAAGAAGGTACCTTTGCTACTAACTGAATTTTGACACTCATCATATATCTTATCTTGCAGCTCAGTCTTGTAGTTGCAGATTCTACAGCAGACCAAGAACTCGAGTTTGTTATCGAGGTTGATCTGGGTGTACATTTTTGTGATAGTCAACTCAAGCTCTACTAGCATTTTTGTGTATATCCCTAAGTCGGTGGAGTTAAGAGCGCGAGAGTAGAAATTGCTTGCGCCGATTATGCAATGTGTATATAGATAAATATATAATTGCAGGTCTGTGTTGTTGTCTAAGTCATAGCCCTGTGCAATGTCTAAGTAAGCGCTTGGCTCAAGTGTTTTTTCTCCAAACAATATGTCGTTTAAATACAAAAAGTTAACAGCGTAGGTTGAAAGGATTCGGATTGCTCGGTGGTCTCTAGATATATTAGAGCCAAGCTCGTTGAGTTTTTTGATCCCTATGAATTTTTTTACAAAGTCTCTCGTATCAACATTATAAATTGTGAGCAAATGACGAACTCTAAACAGTATAAAATCAAGACCACGTAAATCAGGGTACTGGGTAAAAAGTTCTTGTCTTTGACTCGCGGCATTGATTACTGCGGTTGGGGGAGATGCAATTGTTCGAAGTGCGTACTCTTGAAAGGCATCTTCACTTCCGGACTCCTGCACAAATATATTCCGAAATTCTTGCAATACATTTAGTGCCTGAGCGTCGTTTGACCACGTCCCGAGGCGAGATGCAAAATGAAAGCGCTTATCATCTGATAGTTCATTCAAATGCTTAAAGTAATAATCTTTTATATCTGTCGATAGGCTCATATAGACACACTATAGCATAACGTCTTTGGTATTGTAATTAATCTATATTTATGCTAAAATATGGTATATATGATCAAAGAGACAGATCCAAAACCACTTACGGTGATTGGGCGAGCTGAGCTCGTTGATTTTCCTTTACAAAAAATCACCCAAGTTCCAGCAAGAATTGATACTGGTGCAAGAACTTCTTCTTTGTGGGCGAGTGATATAAAAGTAACAGATGGTGTACTCAGTTTTGTATTTTTCGGCTCAGAAAGCGAGTTTTATACGGGTGAGGTATTCACGGTAAGCGATTTTAGTGAAACCGTTGTATCAAGCTCGACCGGCGAGCAACAAAGAAGATTTAAAACCACTCTAACCCTCGGACTTGGTGGCAAACGAATCAAAGCCATGTTTACATTAGCTGACCGATCAACTCAGGTCTACCCTGTTTTAGTAGGTAGAAATACATTAAAAGGCAAGTTTATTGTTAATGTAAAAACTGGTACAGTATTAAAGGAGCGAGAGACAAAGAGAACTACTGAGCTCCGCACATTACTTGATGATACAAAAGGGGGTGAGGCGTGAATATCGTAATCCTTTCCAACGGTACTGGCAACTACTCTACAAAACGACTAAAAGAGGAGGCACTTGCTCGTGGGCACAATGTTAGAGTTGTGAAGTACAAAGAATGTTACGCGTCAATAGAGCAGAGTAATCCATCCGTGAGTTATAGGGGAGAGGATCTACGCAATGTTGATGCAATCATTCCGCGTATCGCTAACCACATGACTCGTTATGGCACAGCTATTGTACGTCAGTTTGAGATGCAGGGGATCTACACAACAGCTAATTCTATTGCAATTGTCCGCTCTCGAGATAAACTTCGGAGTTTGCAATTACTATCAAAGTCCGGTGTAGGTATTCCGAAGACGGTCTTTTCGCGTAACACTGCAGATATTGACGATTTGCTGGATCAAGTTGGTGGCACACCGATCATCATCAAATTGGCACGAGGTACGCACGGCAATGGTGTAGTACTGGCTGAAACTAAAAAGGCTGCCAAATCAGTACTACAGGCTTTCTACCTGCATAATGAAGACGGCACTAATATCTTATTGCAGGAATTTGTTGAAGAGTCTGCTGGTGAAGATATTCGGGTGTTTATTGTTGGTGGTAGAGTAGTGGCGAGCATGAAGCGTCAAAGTCTTGATGACGATTTCCGTAGCAACATGCACCAAGGTGGCGAAGGTGTATCTGTTAAGCTAACTGAGGAAGAAAAGAAAGTTGCCATTAAAGCCGCGAAAGCAATGGGTCTTCCTATCTGCGGAGTGGATCTTATGCGCTCAAGTAGGGGACCACTGGTGCTAGAGGTTAACTCGAGTCCGGGTTTTGGGATTGAAAAAGTTACAGGCCGAAACGTAGCGGCAAAAATAATTGACTACATTGAGATTAATGCGAAACGAACTAACAAAAAAGATAAAGTTGGCGCGTAGGTTTACGCTTATTGGTGTCGTGCTTGTTACATGCTGTGGTTTGGCGTTGCTTTCTATATTTTCTTCAAGGGGTGGACAGACGCTTACAATCGGGACGAATAGGTTACACATCGAGACTGCTAATACAGTTCAAGAAAAACGATCAGGACTTTGTTGCAGAAACTCTTTGTCGCCAGACAGCGGTATGTTATTTATCTATGATGCACCAGCAATTCACAAGTTTTGGATGAAAAATACTCGCATCCCTCTTGATATGTACTGGATCGATTCTGGTCGAAAAATTGTTTATATTCAACGGAACGTTAAGCCAAATACTTATCCAAAAACGTTCGGCCCCGATATTCCGGCCCAATATATTCTTGAAACGAACGCGGGTTATGCAGAGACGCACACTATTCAAGTCGGCGATACCGCCCAGTTTTAATTTTTGACATCTGTTCTCTCAGGTGGCATATTATGTTACCATAAGCAGTATGGTAGATCTTATCGCCTTGATTCTTGTCCTCCTTATTGTGCTTGTCGTCTTTCTTCATAAGACCAGTGCTGGAGTCGGTATATTTGCTCTTCTCTCAGGCGTATTACTTGACCAGTTGCTGAGTACTTGGGCCCTTACTCTAATACCAAAACAATCTGGCTCTTTAGGGGATTATCTTCCTGTAATTGTGCATTTGTTAATTACATTTACACCTGTTGTTGCGGTTTTGGTAGCAGTTAAGGTACCGCATCACAACGTGATCCTTTCGCTACTCTCAAGTTTAGTGCTCGGTTTCTTAGTAGTATTTTTTGGATTAAAAATTGTGTCACCGCTCCCTCTAGTAGCCAATGCCGCTAAGAACTCGGGCTTACTCACTTTTTTGGAACCCTTTGAGAATATTATTTTGGCAAGTAGCGCTGGGCTTGCTCTAGCAGAGGTTATACTTAGTCATCACGGCAAAAGCCTTCCAAGTAAAAGACATAAATAAACAACAGCTTGAGTTCCATCTGTTAATATGAGAAAATAGCCTAGTCCTCTCATCTGAAGGTGAATAGGTTGCAAACCTTTTCTCCGCAAGAGCAGGGAGTTACGATAAGGGCCCATAGCTCAGCTGGTTAGAGCACCTGCCTTTTAAGCAGGGTGTCCTGGGTTCAAGTCCCAGTGGGCCCTCCACAAATTGTAAATAATACCAATTTATGGTATTATTTTCTTTTATGAAAGAAGTCAACTGGATTTTTGGCAATAGTGCCACTGGCAAAGAAACTTTTATTCGGCATGCGACCGATGAAAATGAAGAGGAACTACTGCGGACATTAGGCTGGGTGGGAAAGAAAATTGTGGCTTGCGCAGCCAGTACTAGAAATATAGGTCAATACGAAGATGATCCTATTACTGAGCTTAGAGAGGATATTCTTACTGAAGTACCAAGTCTTTTGGCGGTGGCGGATGTAGTACTTGTAAAATGGCAGGGTGTAGATAGTAGAGCTGATCGCATCCTCCGGTTAAGATCTGCACTGCCAGCTGTTCGGCATAAGGTGCTTCAGATTGTAACGCCGGATGAAGAACTTTATACACGATTGGTACATAAAAGCTGGTGGGATACGAGGGAAGATGTACGTTCATTTGTTACCGAAGAGCACGAGTACATACTGGACTACACTGCGTATCTGCTTGACCAGATTCCTGTTACAAAAATTAGCGGAGCATCAGGTGCGAACTATGCGTTGGTATGTTGAGTCAAGTTGCGATAGAAGTATATGCAGCCTGCCACATATTGATGTCACGGAAGAGTCGAAGGCCTGATGTTAATATCTTGACTTATAATCCTCCGGTGGGGTTATCAAAAATTGGTAGCATGTTATAATAACAGTAGTAAATAATGTTTTAGGATATAAGTATGTCTGGACACAGCAAATGGTCTACTATCAAACGCCAAAAGGAATCAACCGACGCGAAGCGGGGTGCGATTTTTACAAAAATAGGTAATCAAATCGCGCTCGCCGCAAAAGGCGGAACTGATCCTGCTACTAACTCCAGTTTGACACTTGCGATAGAACGTGCGAAGGCTGCGAATATGCCACTCAATAATATTCAGCGTGCAATTGACCGTGTTGCAGACAAATCAGCAGCGCAGCTACAAGAAGTTGTATACGAGGCGTATGGGCCGGGAGGCACTGGCATTATCGTTGAAGCTGCAACGGATAATAAAAACCGTACTTTCCCTGAAGTTAGAACGGCCATGACGAAGAACGGTGGCACTATGGCAGAATCTGGTAGTGTTGCATTTCAGTTCACTCGAAAAGGAGTTATTCGCGTAGACGCAACTGGCGAAGATGCACTCCTCGCTGTTCTTGATGCGGGTGCGGAGGACGCAGTTGAAGAAGAGGGAGAAATATTAGTCTATACAGTAGCTCAGGAGCTTGCAAAAGTTCGTCAGGCAATCAAAGATGCTGGCCTAGAAGTTAAGGATGCAGAATTGCAATACGTACCCAACAACACAATTGAAATTACTGATGCCGAAGTAGCTCGAAAAGTTATGAAAGTTATGGATGCACTAGATGAGCTTGACGATGTGACGAGTGTGCACAGTAATTTTGATATAGCCGTCGATTTGTAGCTGGAAAAAATGAAACAGATATAGGGCATGATTTTCCTGTAGGCTATACTAAAAGGCAGATATGCGCATACTTGGAATTGATCCCGGCACTGGTATTGTAGGCTTCGGCATCGTTGATGTCAGTGGCGCTAAAAAAGTGATGGTTGACGCAGGTGTGATACGTACCCCTGCCCATCAGCCAGCTTCAGAACGACTGGTCACGATATACAGTGAGCTCAAAGAAATTATTACGGAAAATCAGCCACAAGTGATGGTGGTAGAGCAGTTATTTTTTGCGAAAAATGTAACGACAGCCATGACGGTATCTCAGGCGCGCGGGGTTATCTTGTTACTAGGTGAGCAGATGGGATTACGGCTTGTTGAATTCACGCCACTACAAATCAAACAGTCAATAACAGGATATGGTAAGGCGGATAAACAGCAAGTACAAGAGATGGTCAGGGTTGTCTTAAATCTGAAAGAGGTACCAAAACCTGATGACTGCGCTGATGCGCTCGCAGCCGCGCTGACCTACCAGGCTTAGTTCATCTTTTGGAGAACTACTTTACTAGTGGCTCGTTCGGACATTGTCCTAGAACATCCTGCATGGCGCCTTTCTCAGCCGGAGTAACCCATAAAGAGTACTTTATTTTGACACTGATTTGACGTGCAACGTAGCTGCAACGAAAATCCTTATTAGGAGGCAGCCACGTGGCTGCGTCACCATCACTCTTGATTTGGTTGGCCTGTCCATCTACTGCCAGTAGCTCTAGTGGATCATTGGCTAGCGCCTCACGAAGAGTGGGCGTTAAAAGCTGAGCACCCTTTTGCCAGGCATCAGATAGTGCTACTACGTGATCGATCTGCACCGCACTACTTGTTTCCGTGCCTCTCATGAAAGAAATTGTTTTAGCTGTATATGGATCATTTAGGATACCAGTGACTACCAAGCAACTATTAACCTCGTATGTTATGTCTTTTAGGTCACGTGCTAAAATGCGATTTCTAGTATCGCATCCGTTGCTTCTTTCCCATCCATCTCCAAATTGAGCACGTGTATATCCTGTCTTTGGAGCTCTTCCTTTTATCGCCAGCGTCTCTAGCCCTGTAGCCGCGCTCTGGTTGGTATCAAGCGATGCTTCCGCAGTTATGACGGTAGTGCCAGTAGATGATGCTGGTGATTTGTGTGGCTCTGCTTGACTAAAAGAAAGGCCAAATAGCAGAGTTGCTCCGAGGATGAGTGCAGAAATAAAATATTTCAAACGGTGACCTACTGTACGGCTCGAATGTTCCATATCTGTTAATAGCCTATCACAGCACAAGCATCATACATAACTTCTATGAATATAAGTTGACTTAATGTAAAGAGTATTGACAAACATAAGCTTTTTTGCTATTATGTAAGAGTAAATAACAAAACACAAATCGAAAGGAACGAGCGTCATGCCCGATAGTCTTAAGAATGCCCCAGAAAGTAAAGAGTTCCAGAAGTATATCCGAAACTTTGTTGTAAGCAAAGAACGAGAACACCGTAAAAAAGTATTGCGAGAAATCGCTAGCTCATTTGCGCTCATGATTGCTGGGTAGGTATGAACGCGATTGTTATCTTGATGAGTTTGAAAATGTGTCTGAGCTCCACGATGATATACTTAAAGTATGATCGCAACACTCAGAGGCAAAATTACACAAAAAGGTAACGGAGTCGTTATTGAATGCGGTGGGGTAGGGTATGGTGTACTTGTAACCCTTTCAGATTTTGGCGGTCTTCATACCGATGATGACGTAAAATTATATATACACGAACATATCAAAGAAGACGCTCATAGTCTATTTGGATTTGTGGCTGAAGACACGAAGAAACTTTTTGAGCAATTGCTCGGTGTAAAAAATGTCGGACCAAAGGTGGCGTTGGCAGTTTTAGATGTCGGTCCTTCAACTTCGGTAAAAGTAGCGATTGCTGAGGGTGACGTAAAACTACTGCAGACTGCTAAGGGTGTTGGCAAGCGGGCCGCCGAACAAATTGTGGTTGAACTGAGAGATAAGATGGGTACACCAGTCGGTGATGCCGCAGAGAATCTTATTAATAGAGCGGGTATTAATCAAAGTGATGAAGCACTGCGGGCCCTCGTGTCTTTGGGCTATTTAGAGAATGACGCATCGTTGGTGCTGGCAGATATTGACCCCCTTCTCTCGGTTGAAGAAAGAGTAAAACTGGCGCTCAAATCCGGGAGGTAGTTCGGATATTTTTTGTAACATGTCTTGTCCCTAGACGAAGTATTTTGTTCTTTGAATTGACTTGAGTTTTGAACGGGCGTATCAGATTTCTATAGTCGTTAAGATAGGCAAATGATCCGAGGCCGTCGTCTGCAGCACATCACTAGTGATGACATTTATGTCAGGTGTACTAAATACATAGTCAAGTCGCCACTTGAGCGTATCTGCTTCAAAGCCGTTATACGCGAAGGGCTTCGTGGTCCATGTTGGTCTCTCAAGCTCCGGGCCGGCATTCTTAAGAGTGCTCTCAAAGCGTTTAATAATCGGTGAATTGGGAGTGGTATTGAAGTCACCCGTGAGAACGAATGCGTTAGAATGTTGATTTACTTCGTCGTAGAGACGCGTAGCCTCGGCTTCTTTCTCTGGGGAGGTGGTGAATGCGTGAGAATATGACAGGTGAGTCGTGCCGATAGTTAGCTCATCTTGATTAAATCGGATATTCGCCTCTATGTATATCCTATTCTCCTTCGTGTAGTCGATGCTTCCCGGTTCTTCTTCCTGGACATAGACCGTACGTGAACTTACTATAGGATGTTTACTGAAGATGCCATTTCCCATTTTATTTTTCGCACGATCGATAGTAAGCTTGTACGTTTTGTCGTAACCAAGCCTACAAATGTCGGCAACAATATCCTGGCCAGGGTTGGCCTCGGAATCCTGTGTAAGTTCCTGTAAGCACAGAATATCCGCATCTGTCTCACGCAGGAACGCGAGGATATTCTTGGCGTCCTCTTTGTACCAAACATTCCATTGCAATATTCTTAACGTCATGTAAATTATTATAACTTGAACTGATACAATAGTAGTATGGCAATAGAGCGAATCGTGAACACCACAGTAGATGATGCAGATCAAGCTGAAGAGAAGCTAGAAAATACACTTCGGCCGAAAGACTTTACCAACTACATTGGGCAAGAACGACTGAAAAAGAATTTGAAGTTGGCGATTGATGCTGCAAAGAAGCGGGGAGAGCCAGTAGACCACGTACTACTTTATGGACCTCCAGGGCTTGGCAAGACAACGATGGCGAGCGTTATCGCTCATGAGATGGGCGCCCAAATTAGGATTACCAGTGGACCAGCCATCAGTCGAGCGGCTGATCTTGCAAGTTTACTGACCAGCTTGCAGGACGGTGACATCTTGTTTATTGATGAAATTCACCGATTGAGTACCAGCATCGAGGAAGTACTCTACTCAGCAATGGAGGATTTCAAACTTGATATTATGCTTGGTAAGGGACCGACTGCGAAGAGTTTGCGACTTGATTTACCTAAATTTACGATCATTGGAGCAACTACCCGAATGGGTGATTTGGCGGCACCGCTCAGGGACAGATTTGGCATCATGCACCGGCTGGAGTTTTATACGCCTGATGAGATTGAACAGATCATTGATCGGTCTGCGGATATTCTTAGTGTGCAAATTGAACCAGGAGCAACTCGTAAAATTGCGACAAGGTCGCGATTAACACCACGTATTGCGAACAGATTACTCAAGCGTACCCGAGATTTTGCAGATATTAACGGTGACGGCATTATCGATACGGTTATTGCGACCGATGCCCTGGAGCTTCTAGAAATTGATCATATGGGTCTTGATCCAGCTGATCGTCGATTGCTGAGAACAATCATCGAAAATCATGGCGGTGGGCCAGTTGGGGTTGAAACACTCGCTGCAATTACGGGTGATGAACGCTCAACGATTGAAGATTTCTTTGAACCGTATTTACTCCAAATTGGATTTCTTGAACGGACACCCAGGGGCCGCAAAGTAACGTCCCGTGCGTATACGCATCTCGATCAGAAACCCGAAGCCCCACAGCCTGCACTCGCCGAGTAGTTTTACATCCAGTCGCTTTCCGCTCGATTCTAAACAAGGTATAGTAGAAGGCATGAATGAAGAAGCGCTCCGTAAACAGTTACCGATTGGTGAAAACGAAAAAATATTAGCAACCATACGGCACCATTGGTTTGCCTATGTCAGCGTGTTTGTCAGCGCAGGATTTATGTGCTTGCTTGTTATTGGGTTGATAATTTTGGTTGGTATTGGTGGCTCAGATCTTGGACTACCAAGCGGATCACTGAGTATTGCCAGCGGACTTGGCATCCTGGTCATCGCCATTATTATTGCTTTTTCGTTTATCCCGGTGTGGATTAAGAAGCAGGAAGTACTTATTCTTACAGAAGAGGCGCTTCTTCAAGTTAAAAAACCAAGTGTATTTGCCAGCAAGGTTTCTCAGTTGAATTTGCAACATATTGCTGATGTTACCGTTGATCAGAATACGATTGGTACTATGTTTGGCTTTGCCCATCTAACAATTGAGACCCCTGGAGAACAAGATAATTACGAATTTTCTGTAGTTGCCAATGCTCGAGATCAAGCCAAGGCAATTATTGAAGCGCATGAGAACTATGTAGCGGCGCTTGAAAGTGGCCAGATTCAGACAACTCTCGGCGAACGACCTGCGGTTCCCGGCACCGCATGGCGTGATACTCCCCCACAACCACAGTCACAACAAACGGTAGCTCCTTCAGTGGACCAACCAGATAGTCAGGCACCACAAGGCTATACTATCCCACCAGTATCAGGTCCTGATTCTGATACTCCTCCAGATTCTGAGAACGTACAGTAGTACTATTTATTCAAACTTTGTTTGACGAAGGGGGCTTCTTTTTCTAACTTTGCAGTCAGCTCAAAGCTTTTGCACTTAGTCTCTGTGCAACCAACCGCTTTGTAGGTGTAGATACCACCGAGTTGGTTAATCGGTACTTTATTACTGTCTTTTAAGCTCTCAGGATCAAGGCCTTTAAGCGTTGCAACATCAACAGTACTGGGGTAGTACCCGTTTTTTTCGTAAAATGACTCAAGCTGGTAGTAGATTGCGTTGATATCTGTCTTACTAATAGTATCTCGATTTTGGGCTCGGACACCTCGGATGTTGGAAATTCCCAATACTGCAATCGTAACCAGTACTACGATAAATACGAGTAATTCTATAACAGTGAAACCCTCTGAATGTGCGTGTAATTTTTTCATACTGCTTCTATTGTAGCAAAACTATTGATTATTTTTGGCAAGATCGAAGTATAATAGGAGGAGCTGGGTGGATAATTAAGTGAGGGGATACGTATCATGGCCAAAAGTGACAAAACAGCGAAAGCTGACAAAGTAACAAAACTAGAGAAGACTGACTTAAACACTTCCGGCAAAGAAAAAGCTCTTGGACTTGCAATGGAGCAGATCACAAAGCAATTTGGTGATGGTGCAATTATGAAACTGGGAGATTCCCATAAAAGTGATGTGGCGCTCTTTAGCTCAGGCGCACTTTCAATTGATCTTGCACTCGGTGGCGGCTTTCCAAGAGGAAGAATCATAGAAGTATATGGACCTGAGAGCTCTGGTAAAACAACGCTGACACTTCACGCAATCGCTGAAATTCAAAAACAAGGCGGTACTGCAGCGTTCATCGATGCTGAGCACGCACTTGATCCGCAGTATGCAAAACGACTCGGTGTTGATACGGAAAATCTCTTTATCTCGCAACCCGATAACGGTGAACAAGCACTTGAAATCTGTGAAACTTTGGTCCGTTCAAATGCAGTTGATGTGGTAGTCGTAGACTCCGTCGCTGCATTGGTACCGCAGGCAGAAATAGAAGGTGACATGGGCGACAGTCACATGGGTCTACAGGCTCGACTGATGAGTCAAGCACTCCGTAAGCTCACCGGTATTATCAATAAAAGCCAGTGCACGGTTATCTTTATTAACCAGATCCGTATGAAGATTGGTGTGATGTTTGGTAACCCTGAGACAACAACCGGCGGAAATGCGCTCAAGTTTTACGCTTCAGTCCGACTGGATATTCGTCGTATAGGTCAAATCAAAGACGGTGAAAATATCATTGGAAACCGTACGAAAGTAAAGGTAGTTAAGAATAAGATAGCTCCCCCATTTCGAATCGCTGAGTTCGACATTATGTACAACGAGGGAATCTCCGCTACAGGCGATGCCGTAGACCTTGGTGTGCAATATGGAATTGTCGGTAAGGCCGGTGCATGGTTCGACTACAAGGATGCCAAAATCGGGCAAGGTCGTGAAGCTGCAAAGAGATACCTAAAAGAGAATCCAAAAGTTATGGAAGAAATTATTAAGAAAGTTCGGGAAGAGGCTGCGAAGGCAGAAGAGTAGAGAGAAATGCCACAAAAGTCGCTCGAAGATTTTACGCTTTCTGAACTACAAGCTTATGTTCAGAGCAAAGCGGTCGAGCGTGGCTTTAATCTTACGGATCCGAGTAAAAAACTTGTAATGCTGATGGAGGAAGTGGGAGAGCTTGCGAAAGCCATACGGGGAGTTGTAGGGCTAAAGTTTAGTAGTACAACCGAAAAGAAAGAAGTAGCCGATGAGCTTGCAGATGTGCAGATCGTTTTACTGGGTCTGGCTCAACTCCTCGAGATTAACTTAGCCAATGCCCTCAAAGAAAAAGAGGCTAAAAACCAGGAAAGAATCTGGTCATGACTACCACCAACCACGCTATTACTGGTGCCTTTATAGCAACTTTGATCAGGCAACCCTTACTCGCAATACCACTGGCATTTTTGAGTCACTTTGTATGCGATGCGATCCCCCACTTTAGCTCCGGTTTTACATTTGGCAAGAAGAGCATGTATTGGTATCTTGCGGGCGATGCGCTGTGTGCTATTTTGGCAGCATTATTTCTACTCTCACAGAACGTACATGATCCGGTTTTGCTAGCGGTTTGTGGGTTTGCTGCAATGTCCCCAGATCTGGCCTGGTTATACTACGGAATAAAAGATGTGAAGCAGGGGAAGAAAACTCACCGGGGTATTATCTCCCGCTTCCATAGTCGAATCCAATGGTCTGAGACCTTTGCTGGCATTCTTCCCGAGTTAATATGGGCATTTGTACTACTTGGCGCGATAATTAAATTACAATAAACGTATGATGCTTAAGCCGAAACTTAGTTCTGAAATCCCGCAAGAACCTTCTCGTGCTGAGCGCACTGAAGACGACATTCTTAAAGTCTCAAAAATTGCACAGCAGGTGAAGCGAAATGACAGATATTCCATTTACATTAACGGTAAGTACAGCTTTTCTTTGAGTGAGTACCAGTTAGCGGGCTCGGGACTCCATATCGGGAAGGTATTTACAAAGACTGAGCTAGACGATTTTATCAGCGAATCAAATTTTGGTAAGGCATATGAACGGGCCCTCAATTATGTGATGATTCGACCACGATCCGAGCGAGAAATCATAGACTACCTTACGCGCACATACATGTATCCAAAACCAAAAATGTTTACTGACACAGACGGACAACGACATTTCAAGAAAGTTGAGGTAGATAAGACTGCAGTAACGACTTTGATACAGCGAGTCATGGAACGGTTAAGCAAAAAGGGATATATTAACGACGAAACATTTGCCCGTGCTTGGATTAACTCACGGCAATTAACCAAAAAAACAAGCAAGCGAAAGTTAGAACAAGAGTTACGAGCTAAGCACGTTGACCCAGATATTATTGCGACAACATTGCAAAGTGGAAACATAGATGAATTAGAAAACCTTCGGGCACTTATAGCTAAAAAAAGAAGGTTGCCAAGGTATCAGGATAATGTAAAATTAACTCAATACCTTCTCCGCCAAGGATATAACTACGATGACATCAGAAATCTTATCCCAAGTTCCAGATAGTGCTGACCCGTCACCTCAAGCCGAGCTAATTTTCTTCATAAAGGGGCTCAGGGTACTAAATTTTATATCCCAACTCGACACGGATCGTTGCAGAGTCATAGCTCGACTAGTGCATAAGAGAGACGAGATAAGATTAGTGGAGGATGAAAGTTCGACGGACCATATGACTCAAGAGGAGGCATTAGTGATCCTTGAAAAATGCTTCATGCCTATAGTGCCTCGGAAAAATAGAAATGAAGATAATATAAAAACATTTAATCAGAGGTCTATGAATGACGCTGAGTTGCCTCTTGTGATAGAGCAGGGTTCTTCCGAAATGGGTTTAGTACCTGAGTTAGCCCAACCTGTTCCTGTACAGTTGCTGAGCGGACAATTACCTCCCGATCAGTTATCTCAACAATCTGAGATCGATGAATGATGAGGCTTGAGTGTTTAATATTTTTCAAAACTGATTGCCCCAAGTGTAGTTTCTGAATGAGGAAACTCTCACTTTCCACAGTATAGTCAATAACTTTGCCCAGTTTCTTTTTGTTATCATCGATTACTTGTTTACCAACTAGGTTGAAGTTTAAGTCGATAACTTCCTGCAGGCGTACAAGATCTTCATCTAGTTCCATGACGCTATGCGCGCTATCAACGATGTAACCAAGTGGTCCAATTTCACGGATATCAATGGTATGGAGTACGCTGGGCGTTTGTACTCTCGGACCCACGACATGATAGGCCACGATCTGAAGTTTACGTGGATCGATAATCGGCGTCGTTACTTTTCCGAGTGAAGTGCCACTCTGGAGACTCATGACTGGAATGTTTTCAAGTTGCGTATTAAGCACAAGCATATCTTTATTGTACAGATACGTGGCAATAGTTGCCAACTCTACTGGTTGAAGCCAGCTCGCTACCGTTGTGCTCATGCTTTTTGTTATACTACAAACACTATGTCTGCGAAAAATACATTGCTTTCAAAATCCAGCCTAAAAGACACCTCTGCAGGTCAGTTACTAGACGATTTGCTTGCGTCAGCAGTTCAGCTGGGGGCGTCCGACATTCACATTGAGCCTCGAGCAGATTGCGTACAAATTCGTTACCGTATCGATGGCATTCTTAGGCCAATCCAAAGACTATCAAAGAAAATGCAGATAAAGTTAACGAATCAGATTAAAGCCAAGGCAAGTCTCATATCCGACGAGTCCGTAATTCCACAAGATGGTCAATTCCAAGTCATGCAAGAAGAAACTCATTTGATGGTCCATGTTTCAACTCTCCCAATTACCGATGGTGAAAAAATTGTTCTCAGGCTACTAAGGGAGTCTTCTCATATCCGAAGCCTAAAAGAACTTGGGCTTTGGGGCAGAAACCTCAGTGTACTCACCAGTTCAATCACTCAACCACAGGGCATGGTTTTGGTATCTGGACCACTTGGATCTGGCAAGGCAACAACCCTCTTTAGTATTCTATCGGCTCTCAGTACATTCTCGGTTAGTATCTCTACAGTCGAGGAGTCGGTTGAGAGAACTATAGTGGGTGCAAATCAGACCCAGGTAAACCAAAAGGCTGGCATTAGTTTTGCTTCAGGCATTCAGGCACTTCTTCGGCAAGATCCAAATATTATCATGGTGAGTGATATAAGAGACCGTCAAACGGCAGAAGTCTGCATACAAGCAGCGCTAACCGGGCGGATGATCTTCTCTACACTCACAGTACAAGATGCACCAAGTTGCCTAAATAGACTAGTAGATATGGGTATCGAGCCATTCCTGGTGGCTTCTTCTATCCGGGCAACAGTTGGTCAGCGACTGGTACGGACACTATGTCAAA
>Ga0209023_10002019_pt1 | contig 26191 bp, 19 predicted proteins | sample LakOneMetagenome_FD_187468 | JGI IMG/M metagenome (GOLD analysis project Ga0209023, IMG submission 187468) | Freshwater and sediment microbial communities from Lake Erie, Canada (SPAdes) (version 2) | ecosystem: Environmental > Aquatic > Freshwater > Lentic | place: Lake Erie, Canada...
CTGTGCTTCCGTGCTTCCGTGGCAAGCTCAATTTGCGCAGGCAAATTCTGCTCTTCGTATTTGCGGCCTTCTTTTGCGGAGCAAACGCTCAGGCGCCAAGGTCATACACTTCTGCCGAGTTGCTGCTTCAATTGAAAAAACTCAATGTGCTCGGGTCCGTATTATACATTGCTGCACACCCCGATGATGAGAACACGAGGCTGCTTGCTTATCTCGCCAATGAAAAATTATACCGTACCGGTTACCTGAGTTTAACAAGGGGCGATGGCGGGCAGAATTTAATTGGCGATGAACAAGGTGTTGACCTTGGCCTGATACGTACACAGGAATTACTTTCTGCAAGGCGTATTGATGGTGCAGAACAATTTTTTTCCCGTGCATTTGATTTTGGTTTCAGCAAAAGCCCTGAAGAAGCGATGCGTTTTTGGGGGCACGATAAGATACTGAGTGATGTGGTTTGGGTGATACGTAAGTTCAGGCCCGATGTGATCATCACCCGTTTTCCCACAACGGGCGAAGGCGGGCATGGCCATCATACCGCTTCCGCCATACTTGCCGGAGAAGCTTTTGATGCCGCTGCTGATCCCACAAAATTCCCTGAGCAACTGACACAGGGTGTTACTGTCTGGCAGGCGAAGCGTTTGCTTTGGAACACGTTCAACTTTGGAGGAACGAATACACAACGGGATGACCAGTTTAAAATGGAATGCGGCGATTACAATCCCATTCTTGGAAAAAGTTACGGCGAGATCGCTGCGGCCAGCAGAAGCCAGCACAAGAGCCAGGGCTTTGGCGTGCCGGCACAAAGAGGCAGTGTGATTGAATATTTTAAAACGATCAAAGGCCAGGCGCCGGTGAATGACCTGATGGATGATGTGGATTTTAGTTGGAACCGGATCAATGCATCGAGCCTTACAAATGAAGTGAAGAAGATCATTGAAAAGTTTGATGTGGAACACCCGGAAAAATCGCTGCTTGCATTGACAAAGCTTTATAAAAATGTAGGAGAAGTAAAAGATGAATACTGGAAAGACCTCAAACTGAATGCGGTGAATGATCTTATTGAGAACTGCAGCGGCCTGTTCATGGAAGCAACCACCAATACCCAGTTTGCCGTGCAGGGAGATAGTTTGAAATTAAACCTGGTTGTGAATAACCGGTCGGGCGCAAACATATTAAGTGCCGATGCATTCCTGAATGACGATTATGTGATCTTCGACCAGTTGAAGAAGAATGTGAACTCGGTGGCAAACTACAGCATTTACATCAAACCAACTGCAAAGATCACCCAGCCTTACTGGCTGGAGAATGCAATGGATAAAGGAAGTTTTAATGTGACCGATCAGCAGCAGATCGGCAAGGCAGAAAGCGATCCCATGAGTGTTGTGTTCAGCATGATTGTGGAAGGGACCGAGTTTAAATTCCGTAAGCCGATACGCTATAAGCATACCGACCCGGTGAAAGGAGAATTGTACCAGCCGGTTTCCATCATCCCCAAACTGGAACTGAATTATGCCGGCGATGTTTTCCTGGCGGTGAATAATAAGCCGGTTGATGTTCGCACGCATATCAAGGCGAACCTGAACCTGCCCGAAGCGTCGGCTTATACGGTCACCAAGCAAACTTCTTCAAAGGTCACAAACTCAAATAACCCCTATGTATTTAAGAACGGGGGGATGAATAAAGAGAATTATGAATCTTCCACTTTTGGTTTCAATGCAGTTGATTCGGATTATACCGAACAGATCCGTTTACAGGCAAGTGATGGTAGCAGCGCCTTCCATCAATATAAAAAAACAATCGAGTATGATCACATTCCCTCAATTGTTTATTTTCATGACGCCACAGCAAAACTTTCTAAGGTTGACCTGAAGACCGAAGGAAATTTTGTGGGATATATTCCCGGGGCGGGCGATAAAGTGCCTGATGCATTGATCCAGATGGGATATAAAGTAGTAACATTGAAAGAAAGCGACATCACGGCTTCTAACCTGCGGCAGTTTGATGCCATCGTAACCGGCGTGCGGGCATACAATACCAATGAATGGATGAACAATGTATACGATGAACTGATGCAGTATGTGAAAGAGGGCGGTGTGCTGCTGGTTCAATACAATACAAGTAACCAGATCGGCCCGGTGAAGGCAAAAATATCACCCTATCCGTTTACCATCAGCCGTAACCGGATAACAGATGAAGAAGCAAAGGTGAATTTCCTGCTGCCCGATCACCCGGCATTGAATTACCCGAATAAGATAACGCAAAAAGATTTTGAAGGCTGGATACAGGAACGGAGTATTTACCATGCAGAGAATACCGATACGGCCTATAAAAAAATATTCAGCATAAAAGATCCCGGCGAGAATGAACAGGATGGCAGCCTCATCATTGCCAATTATGGCAAGGGAAGATTTGTGTACACCGGGCTGGTCTTCTTCAGGGAGTTGCCGGCAGGTGTACCGGGCGCATACCGGCTGTTTGCGAATTTGATTGCGAATAACAGGAGTAAGTATATTAAATAGATTTTGAAAGCTCACCCCAACCCCTCTCCGCCATCCGGCGGAGAGGGGACTGGAAGATAGAAGCGAAGATTTGTGCGGCGAATAGAGAATACAAAAGAAAGGCTCTTCGAATTATTGCAGAAGAAAGAGTTAATGCTGCTATGGAGGATCAAATGTTCTGATATGTTTAATGTGCCGCTCCTTCTCCTTAAGGAGATGGAGGATGATGTAAAAGATGAATAAAGATATTAAGTACAAGAGTGCGACGCCTTTGAAGCATAATAGAATTGCAAAAGCCAGGTACAAAAAAATGCAAAACGAACGGTCATATTGGAACAGGTGGTACATCATTGTGCTTGCTGTTCTTATTTTAGAGATCATCATCTTCTATTTAATAACCAGGTCATTCTCATGAGCGGCATCGACTGGTCCATATTGATCGTTACGCTTACAGGTATCATCCTGTACGGCATTTATAAAAGCCGTACCACCAAAAACCTGGAAGGATATTTTTTAAGCAACCGTTCACTGCCCTGGTACCTTGTTTTATTAAGTATCATGGGTACGCAGGCAAGCGCCATCACTTTTTTAACGGGCCCGGGCCAGGCTTACAGCGACGGGATGCGTTTTGTGCAATATTATTTTGGGCTGCCATTGGCGATGATCGTCATCAGCATCTTCTTTGTACCCGTTTTCAGTAAACTGAAAGTATATACGGCGTATGAATTTCTGGAGAACCGTTTTGATGTAAAGACCAGGACGCTTACTTCATTTTTGTTTTTAGTATCCCGTGGCCTCAGTACCGGCATCAGCATTTTTGCGCCTTCCATTGTACTGAGTTCATTGATGGGCTGGAATATTTATTATACCAACCTGGTAATGGGCGGATTGCTTATCATTTATACCATGAGTGGCGGGGCAAAGGCGGTGGCGCATACACAAAAGCTGCAGATGATCATTGTGCTGGTTGCCTTATTTTTGGTTGGATACCTGGCTGTAAAACTTTTACCGGATACGATCGGGTTTGTGGGTGCATTGAATAAAAGCGGCGAAATGGGAAAGATGAATATCATCACAACCGGGTTTACGGATAAGGGGTTCGACTGGAAAGACAAATACAATATCTGGAGCGGGCTCATTGGCGGATTCTTTTTGGCGCTCAGTTATTTTGGTACCGACCACAGCCAGGTGGGGCGATACCTTACTGCAAAAAATGTAAAGGAAAGCCGGAAAGGGTTACTCATCAATGGCCTGGTGAAAGTGCCCATGCAATTCTTTATTTTACTCATCGGTATTCTCATCTTTTCATTTTACCAGTACAATAAGGGGCCGGTCTATTTTGACGAGGTAAGTCTTACCCAGGCAAAACAAACCATCAAGAAAGATTCGTTGAATATGCTGGAGGCACAATACGCCGCGGCATTCTCTGCCGGCAATATGAAAGAAGCCAATGCCGTACGTAAAACCTTTAAGGCCGTAATGGAAAGGGCCCTGCCCGATCAGAAACCGAATGATACCAATTATATCTTCCTGTGGTTTGTAAAAGAGAATTTACCGGTCGGGTTGATCGGGCTGATTTTTGCCATCATCTTTTTGGCAGCATGGGGAAGTATTGCAGCAGCGCTCAACTCACTGGCTGCCTGTTCGGTGGTTGACTTTCATAAAAAATTCTTTGTAAAAAAAGAGACCGACCTGGAGGATTATAAAGTATCGCAATGGTACACCCTGGGCTGGGGCGTATTCTGCATCATCATTTCCATGTTTGCCTATAACATCGGCAACAGCCTTATTGAAGCCGTGAACATACTGGGCTCTTTGTTCTATGGTGTTATACTCGGTATCTTCCTCGTTGCCTTTGGCATGAAGTTCATAAAAGGCCATGCGGTGTTTTATGCAGCGGTGATCTCGGAAATACTGATCATCCTTATTTATAAGATGGATATTATTTCCTTTCTCTGGTTAAATGTGATCGGTGCGGTGCTGGTGATCGTATTGGCAGCGGTGCTGCAGCTTTTTATAAAACAAAAAGCGCTGCAATAGTGCAGCGCCTTTGCCTTAATTGGTAATAAGTTTATTTCAGGCTTTTCTGAAAATCTGTATTTATTTTCACGTAATCATCATTCTTTGCTTCTTTGGCAAGTTCCAGGGATTTCTTTGAACTTTCCAATGCGCCGGCATTATCACCCAGTTCTTTCTGGATCTTTGCTTTGTATATCCACATCCAGTATGCCTTTTCATTTTCTCCAATGGCCTTGGTTACGTTTTCCAGTGCTTTGGGCAGGTTGGTATCGTATTCGTTGTAGAATTGTGCGGCCTGCCAGTAAGGTTTTTTATCGGTTTGCATGGCTGCCTCTATTTGTGCCCTTACTTTATCCCTGAAATCGGCTTTTACAGAAATGCCCACGTCTGTTTTCTCCCACATAATGTGCATCTCACAGCTTTCGGGTTTTATATTGGCAAATGCGATGGTGAAGGTTTCCATTTTTTCTTTCATCTTCATGGGAGATACCCTGATACGGGCTACGTCTTCACTTTCCTTGTATCCGTCGGTGCCCCAGTTCTTCAATCCTTTGTTGAAAACAATATCCCAGGAATCAATGCCGGGAATGGTATACAACACATAAGAACCGGTGTCAATTCTTTTTCCGCCGATCTCCAGTGGTTCCGTCAGAACAATTTTAGTGGCGGCATTGGCGCCGGTGCGCCACAACTTGTTGTAAGGGACCAGTTCGCCGAAAATTTTTCGCCCCTTTGCGGATGGCCTTGAGTAAGTAAGTTCAATGGAACCGATGCCGAACTCCTGCTTTACGGTTTGTGTTGTGGATGGTGCAGGCATACGAACCTGGCCAATGCCTGCAAAAGAAAAACAGGAAACAGCAAAGAATGGTAACAGTAATTTCTTCATAAAAATGTTTTAAGGTGGGCTAAGGTAGTAAAATCTTGGAGAACAGAAAGAGGGAGTAATAAGGATTTGAATTCAGCATCTTATTCAAGGATCTTTTCAATCCGTATCAATTTCCCGTCTTCGCGGCAACCTTCAATAATAATTTTCATTTTTTTTGTGTAGTCATTATTATAAAAGTGTAAAACTGCCTGGTGTTTGTTTTTATCTGTTACAACAAAAGGGTTCCAGTATAATGTGGACCGGTAATCAGGAATATCCGTACGGTCGGGAGTGGAATAATCGGGTGAATAAAATTCCCTGACGGCTGTATATCCGGGAACAGTTATATAATCAAGGCCTTTAACCAGTAGAGTTCTCTCATTTCCCTTTTTAAGATATACAGATATTGCGCCGCCCTGACCACCATAGCTGACAGATCCGGCGCCAAAGAACGGAGGGTCAAATATTTTTACCATGGCAATTTCACTCATTGGTAAGCTGAGTATATAACTCGGGTTCTCTACAAGTTTGCCTGGCGGGTTAAAGGAAATAGCGCTTTGTGGAACTTCATCCACGAATAAACTCGTCGGGATACCTCTCCAGGTAATCGATGCATCATTACCGTCAATACTTATTTGCAGCCCGGCTATCCTGTTTTGTAAATAGCTGAATAGGTTTTGGGATGCAAGAAATGCAGGGTCATCTTCCGGAAGAATGGTGCGGCTGTGTACACCGGGGCCATTACTGAAAAAACCAGAAGTATATTCTTCATCCATTTGCTGTTGCCTGCTTTTTACCCGGGTAACTACCTCTACTTTTTTTAAGGTTTTTATTTTGTGTAGTTCAAGTTCGCTTTGCTGAATCCGGAAGATTTCTTTCGCATTTTCCAGTGTTGCTGTATCGGGCAGTAATGATCCATAAAAAGTGAAACTGCCTTTCTGAAAATAAAGATCATTGGCTAACAGGTCACTTTTAATGTCAAAATTGGCCTTTGAAGTTAAGGACTTGTTCTTATCCTTGTTGAACTGGTAGAACAGCTTTGCAGTATCATAAAAAACCATTCCTTCAAAATTGAATTTTCCTTCTGGCAGTACAGGTGTATTTAGAAATTCCCTGTGTTTGTCTTTTAATTCAAGTACAGCATTTAATTCTTTACCTGCAAGCATCGTCTTGTTCAGACCATGCACCTGTCCGGAAATGGAAATGTAATTTTCAGGCAAATATTTTAATTCAGGGAAGTGGCCGGCCAGTATTTCGTCCCATTTAAATCTGCGCCAGCCATTCGTCATCATCACCAGGTCCAGGTGATCGGCAACAGAGTCTTCATAGTTTGAAAAATAATAGGCAGGATTGAATACATATCCCTTGATATCACTGGTAAGCAGCAGCCGGGAATAGATATTATCTTCCTGTGCGCCGGCATCAATACCTGCATCTGTAACAGCTATTGAAAGGTTACAGGGGACTGTGTCTGGTACATCTATACGTATAATATTTTTCTTCCTTCTTCCGGTATCTATAATTGAAGCATCAATACTGGCAATAAAAGAATAATCAATCAGGTTGGCAAATATGATCCGTTCTGCCAGTGGCTTTCCATCAGGAGAAAGGGCGGTAATATGTACAATGCCCGCCGGGGAATTCTCAGTGGGTATGATGCCCCTGGCAACCTGGGATTTTTCAAGATCTGCTTTTGCTATACACATTAATTGCTGATTCATTTGTGCGATTACGTTCACATAAGGATAAACAGGCGAATTTCCGGAGCGTTTGATTTTAAACTCAAGCTGGCTTCCCCGGTAACCTGCTTCCAGCACAATACCGGTTGGCTTTGCTGCTGGCAAAATCTTTTCATACTGTCCGCCTTGAGCATCTTTCCATATGGCTTTATATAGTTCCCTTTCCCGGGGTTTGAGAATAAAAATTCCCATGCCGTCATGAATACTTTTGAAGGTTGTTATTTTTTCTCCCTTCAGGTCAATTATTTCTCCGGTTATGTTAACCGGTATGCCATTTTGATCGGTGGATTTAAATGCCACTCTTGATTCTATATCCTGAACCAAGTCTCCTCCTTCGGGGAAAAATTGTATTACGGAAGAAGTTGAAACTGCCGTAAGCGGATTTGTTTGGGTGGTTGCAACCGGGGATGGCTTTCCGTCTTTTTGCGGAGCCAGGATGGGAATTGCTTTTGTGTATAAAAAGGAAGAGTCAAAATTCAGCATCCATTTGGTATATGAACGTACGAAAACAGTTCCACTCACATCCCGGGGGATTTCTATCGAACCAGCTGCTCCTGACATTATCACAGGTGATGTAGTGCGCCTGAGTAGTTTGCCTTTTGCATCTGTTAATTCAGTATAAAGGGTTTTACTGATCTGTGAAGGAAAATTTCCTGCAAAAAGATAAGCTTTGAACCAGATGGTTTCGCCGGGATTATAAAGGGTACGGTCAACCTGCAGGTATACTTTTTCCTGCCGGTATTCATTGTTAAGTTTAGTGAAGAGCTCTGTGAAAAGCTGGGCATTTAAGTCAGGACTGTATAATGCTGTAAAAAAGACGAGATATGTTTTTAGGAGATTGAATTTCATATATTGGAACAGCAATTACTCCGGCTATGATAAATGAAAACTTTTCCTTTTGGATAGTAAGGTACGGAAATCTATAATGAAAGGTCGTATCAACAGCAACGAATTCAAAACTTCACCTTTACACTGGCAGATGTCTTTCTTCCTTTTTTTACTTTCCATTGCGGGCCTTGCATGATGAGGCGTTTGGCAGCTTCGTCGTAAGCCGGGCCGAGGGATTTGTTGATGCGGATATTGCTGATGCTGCCGTTTGCTTTCACGTCGAAGCCAACTTCCACTTCACCATGAAATTCATTTTTCAGCATTTCATCTGTTATGTCGAGGTTATTGGCCACATAGGTATTATAATTATCCCAGCCGTCTTTTGGTTCTACATTGATGGCGGAGTCGCTTAAAACAGATGCCCTGCGGATCTTTCCATGAAGGCCTACATCGCCGGCCTGGTTTTCCATCTTGTCTTTCAGGGCCTGTTCAGTTTCCTGCAGTACAATCTTGTTTGATAACTGGTTACTACGTAAAGAAAAAGTACGGGGCTGGTAGCCTATGGATCTTATTTCAACGGTGAGCAGGGTGTCGGTGGAGAACAGGCGGAAATTTCCTTTCACATCAGCATAGGTTTCAAACTTGCCGCTTGTTACCGAAATGTTGGAAAAGGGCAGGGGTGAGTTATCAGCCGCCACCACCTGTGCATTGAAGAAATTATTTTGTGCTTTTTCGTTCTTGTAATAGCCGTTGTTTGCATTGGCAGTTTTACGCCTGAACGTTTCGGCATCATTTGTTTTAGCAAGTCCCTGGTTGTTGTTTGCTGTTTTTGCACCAGCGGCAAGGGAAACATTTTCTTCTGCCTTGGCAGGAGGGAGAGCTACCATACCGGCGCTTTTGTTGCTGGCGAGGTCATTCACCGGTAACTTTACAGAATCGGCCGGCTGTACCCTGACTGGTTTGGTAACAAAGTTATGACCGGGCCTTACCTGCGCATTGGTTTGTGAAGCAACAGTATTTGTTCCTGCTTTCTTTTCATCTGCAACAGCCGGTGCAATGGGTTTTACAACAGTTTCATTTGCAGTAGACAGGTTTGTATTGTCTTTTGTTGCCGGGGCCGGAACCGTAACGTTATGACCGGTTTCTGCTATCTGCGGAGTTGTTTTCTCTTCTGTTTTATTTTTTGTAAGGATCACGGTGAGTGCAGTACCTGCGCCTATGACCAATACAGCCGCAGCGGTTTTCCACCACCTGCCTGTTGAATGCCGCAAGGGAATCACTTTGGCTCCTCCGGTACCTGCTTCGGCCAGTTGTTTGTGAGCCAGGGCAATCTGTTTCTCCCATTCCTTATCGGTCATGGCGCCATAGCCTTCCATGGCTTCGGCAAGAAAGGGATCATCCAATGCTGCTTTTTCCATGGCATGCATCTGCTGTGCAGTGAGTTTACCCGAGAAATACTTTTCAATATCCTGTGCGGTATAGGCCATATTTTTATTGTCGCTGCTCATTTGTCAATAAGGTCATCAGATCTTTACTTGTTTTTCTTCCATGCATATTTTCAGGTTCCGTTTGCCATTCTGGATATAGCTTCTCACTTTGTTCCAGTCGTACCCGGTTATTTCAGCAATTTCGTTGTAACATTTCTGATCCAGGTAAAACAGCATTACTGTCCTTTTCTGTTCCTCGGCCAGGGTATCTATGCATTGCTCTAATTTCTTAAAATTTTCTTCTTTTTCCAATGCCTCGCCATTCAGATGCGTATTTTGTTCGGAATACATAAAAGCAGCGCTGAATTCTGTGGTTTTCAGGTTGCGGGGACTGCGGAGCTGCATCAGGCAGTAATTACGTGTGAGTACATGCAGCCAGCCCTTAAAATTTTCCACTTCATGCACCCGCAGCTTGGTATGAAGTTCGTTGAAGATGTCCATTACCGCATCTTTACATCGTTCTCCATCTTTGAAATATTTAAGGCACACGCCAAATACCAGGTCCATATAACGCTGGTACAGGATGCTCAACAGATTCATATCGCCTGTTTCTTTGTAGGCAATAAGCAGTTCCTTGTCAGTTGAATCTTGTGGAGATATGTTCTTTAAAAATGTCAATATCCGTTTTGGTTTCTGTATGGCTATTCAAAAAACACTTTCACTGTCTGGTAGAACAGGCGGCTGTTCAGGTACTGGCTCTGTTGTAACTGCCTTTCCGAAAATCCCTGCAGCCCCAGCAGCCCGGCTGCGTTTCCTTTGTTGATGGCAATCTCGAGGTAGCCGGCTGAATTGAATAAGGCAAGTTTTTCTCCCTCATTCACATCGGCATAAGTATCACTTATTCTGTCTATTACCTCGTCTCTTTTAAATACAATTTTAAAACTGCGGCCCTTGCGTTGTTCTTCAAATTCATCCCGGTGTATGTTCACGATCACGTTCTCGAAGTGATCGGTAAATATGATCTGTCCTTCTATCCAGTCGTTTCCCAGTAAAGGCCTCAGTGGGTTTTTAACCTGTATGGAAATATCCGTGCTGCCGATCTCTTCTATCTTCTTTCCACTGATGAGTTCTTTAAAGGCGGCCGAAAATACGGATGTGCAGTAAAGGGTGTTTTTCTGTTTGTTCTTGTCCAGAATTAGTGCGACTACTTTTTGAGGTATCTCTTCCAATATCATGGTAAGCAGTCCGTTATCGGCACACCCGATATAATGCCCGTTATGTTCAGCCAACAACATGTGCTCCGGTTTTTCATCAAATAGATTGACCAGTACCAGGTGAAAAGTTCCGGGAGGAAAATTCTTAATGGCATTTCTGCATACATAGGCTGCCTGCGGATAATTGAAAGGAGAAAGTTCATGTGATATGTCCACAATGCTGAGATCACTGTTCTCCTGCAACAACTGGCCTTTAACCGCACCCACCAGGAAATCCTGCCGGCCGATATCGGATGTAAGCGTTAGTAAAGGCATTGTTTCTTGATCTGTTAACTGGTTAATTGGTTTACTGGTTAATCCGTTAATCCATTAATTCGTGCATACTAATTAACCAATTAACATATGAACGGATTAACGTACAAGTTCCCCATTTTTAAAAAAGAATTTCTTTGTCAGTTTATCGGTCAGTCCGGGGAAAAATTTATTCATAAAAACGGTTCGCTTACCGGTGAAGGTAAGCACCAGGGTTCTTTTTCTTTTTTCGATGGCGTTTAAGATATGTGTGGCACATTCTTCCGAACTCATCATTTTGCCTTCATCCATCGGGCTTTCTCCCTGTGACTGCCCTTTTTTGTTCAATGCTGCATTGCGGATATTTGAAGCGGTGAAGCCGGGGCATACCCACAGTACGTTTACGCCACTATCAAGCAATTCGGTCCGGAGCGCTTCAAGAAAACCATTCACGGCAAATTTACTGGCACTGTAACCACTCCGCCCGGGCAGTCCGCGGAAACCGGCAATAGAAGATACCCCCACGATGCTTCCCTTTCTTTCAATGATGGAGTTCAGGGCCAGTTTGGTGCAGTAGAGCGTTCCGGAAAAATTTATGTCCATTACTTTCTGGATGACCTCCACTTCCAGGTCTTTCAGCAATGCCCGCATGGATATGCCGGCGTTGTTGATGAGGATATCTATTCCGCCAAAGACCCGTATGGTTGAATCAATGAAGTTCTTACAATCGTTGTAGTTACTCACATCGGCCACCATGGTGTGCAACGGTTTGCCGGAATGCAGGAGTTGCAGGTCATAGAGTTTATCCTGGTTGCGGGCACAGGTGGCCACTTTGGCTCCCTGCAGCAGCAATGCATCGGTAAGTGCCTTGCCAATGCCATCACTACCGCCTGTAATGGCCACTACCTTGTTTTTGAAAAAATCTGTCATAAGAATAATGACAAAAATAGGTGAGTTCCGGCGCTGTTTGAAAACAAATTGGGGAAAAACTTTCTGTAAATAATTTGATGCAAACCCTTTTTGCCTTATTTTTGCACTCCCTTTGAAAAAAGGGTGTCGATTTGGTAGCTCAGTTGGTAGAGCAATACACTTTTAATGTATGGGTCCTGGGTTCGAGTCCCAGCCAGATCACTAGAGACCGGTTGAAAATCAACCGGTTTTTTTATAGTGTCAACAAACTGCATCCCCGTATGTCGCTGGCGTCCATTCTGCCCAGCACTTCAAAACTTTCATTGCTGTGCAAGCGGCCAACATCATCAGTAGAAATAAAAGAGCAACTGTATACATTGGCAAGATCGATGATGTTTATGGCCCCGGCCAATGGATGATTGATGGCACCTTCGGCACTCATCACGTGAAACGGATCATCCTCATCTCTCAGCAAAATTTTCATCCATGCCGGGCAATGAAAGATCCCATCGCCTTTTGAATAGGCCTGTGATAATAATTCTGTCATGCCGTACTCAGAATGTACCAGGCCGATGGCAAACTGCTTTTGTAACAGTTCATGTACCTGCTGCCGGGTCATTTCTTCCCTTCTTCCTTTCATGCCACCGGTTTCCATTACTATGGTATGCCGCAACTGCATGGGATATTTTTCTGCAAATTCCAGCAGTGCATGGGTAACCCCGATGAGCAGGGTAGGGATCTTAAGCAATTCGTTATGCATGATGGTGCGGTGCAGCTTTTCGAGATCATAGAGGTAAAATCCGCTCAAGGGATTGGCGCTTGCTTTTATCAGTTCATCCGTCATCATCACCAGCGATGAATTATTTCTTTCCAGGTAAGATGGTAATAAACCAAGGATGCATTTTGACCCGGGCAATCCGTAAAACCGTTCATAACAAATGGTGAAACTTTTGCGGTAAACAGCAAGGTCTTTTACCAGGTGCCTGCTGTTAATAGATGTGGTTGTTCCGCTGCTTTCAAAAACAACTTCCGGTTCAAACTTCGTTGTTTTAACCGGGTGTGTTTTAAAAAATGAAATGGGAAGGAAAGGGATCTTTTCCAACCGGTCAACTGCTGCAATATCGGTATTGATGACATCGCAATACCGGTGATAAACGGGGTTGTATTCGTACTGGAACCGGAAAATCTCCAGGGCCAATACTGAAAAATTATCTGGGGAAGCAGCAAATACTTTTTTTTCGAGGTCTGTATTTTTAACGGTTTCTTTCACCGGCAATGATTAAATTTGACAAACAAAACAAAATGATGCGTTACGCTATATTGATTATCTCCGTGCTTATTTCCTGTGCGGCCTGTAAGAAAGACAAATTTACAACCGCCCCACAAATAAAGTATAAATCTCTTTCGCACAATGCAGTTGATCTTTCTCCTACCAGCGCCGTGCCGGTAATTACCCTGCATATTACCGATGCCGAAGGAGACCTGGGAAATTCGGCCGCCGGTACATCATTCGTGTACATGACAAACAAACTTACCAACACCTTTGATTCAGTTCCTTTCCCAGACCTGCAGAGCGCCGCCAAGAAAAATTTTGAAGCAGATGTTGCTGTAACCATTGATAAAGTGCTTAAGTGCAGGTCGCTACCGGGAAATCCCCTGCACACAGACACCCTGTACTTTGAGTTTTACGTGAAAGATTTTGCGAACAATAAAAGTAATGTAGTAACAACACCCGAGCCTGTTTATTTTATCTGCCAATAATGAAATGGTTTCATTTCATCCTGTCTCATTCCATCTTTGTTGCTTTTTGTGCACTGGCCCTGTCTTTTCAAACAGGTCAGTTGCTCCATGTTGGGATACCTTTTTTTTTATACGGGTTCATTTTTTTTGCCACACTGTGCAGTTATAATTTTTACTGGATACTGAGCCGCTTTGCGTTTGCAGGCAATGTGCCGGTTGCCGTTTTTCTTAAAAAAGAAGCAACGGGGATTGTGCTTTTTGTTATTTCTTCCATCGGCCTTGTTAGTTGTCTGCTGATGTCTTCAGTTCAATTGATCCATGTGGCCACCGCGGTTTTGCTTACCGTTGTTTATTCAATCCCGCTGCTGCCATTTACCTTTCTGCATTTTACCCGGAAGGCCGGCGTATTGAAAACTGTTCTGCTGGCATTTACCTGGGCTTATGTAACAGCTTTTCTGCCTTTGCAAAAGGATTGGATGCTGCTCAACGGGGCCGATGTGTTCATTTTTACCCGGCGCTTTTTATTCATGCTGATGCTCTGTATCATCTTTGATAACCGGGATGAGGCTGTTGATAAGATCAGGGGATTACACAGCCTGGCCACCGATCTTAAACCAAACCAGCTTCTCATGCTGATCGCTGTGATCTTTATCATTTTATTTGGTACTAATTTTCTTTCGGTGAACTATGGAATAAGCCTTGCCCAATCTGTCGCCCTGCAAACCTCCACCATTGCCCTGCTGGTAGTTTATTTCTTCAGCACCCGCAAGCAGGGTTATCTGTTCTATTATTTTATTGTGGATGGATTGATGTTGTTTTCTGCCCTGGCAACATTCGTAGCCGGTATTTGATTAATTTTGCCGCAAACCGATCAATATGGCAACAGCAAAAAAAACAAAATCTATCCTCAGCGAACAATCGTACTCTTTTTTAAAGAACTACATAAACAACCCGTCTCCCACCGGTTTCGAAAGCAGCGGACAGAAACTCTGGCTCGATTATATCCGCCCGAATGTGGATACCATTTTTACAGATCCGTATGGAACAGCGGTTGCTGTTATTAATCCCAATGCGTCTTTTAAAGTGGTGATAGAAGCACATGCCGATGAGATCAGTTGGTTTGTAAATTATGTTTCTCCCGAAGGGCTGATATACCTGAAGCGCAATGGGGGAGTGGATCACCAGATCGCTCCATCCATGCGGGTGAATATTCATGGTAAGAAAGGCATGGTGAAAGCCGTATTTGGCTGGCCTGCCATTCATACCCGGGTGGGTGGTGAAGATAAGGAAACACAACCCAAGGTTGATAACCTATTCTTAGATTGCGGTGCAAGAAATAAAAAAGAAGTGGAGGCATTGGGCATTCACATCGGCGCCGTGGTAACCTACGAGCAGGGCTATGAAGAACTGGCTTATGATTACCTGATCGGCCGTGCATTTGATAACCGCATCGGCGGATTCATGATCGCAGAAGTAGCCCGACTGCTGAAAGCGAATAAGAAAAAACTTCCCTTTGCCTTATATGTGGTAAATGCGGTGCAGGAAGAGATCGGCCTGCGGGGTGCAGAAATGATCGCCCGGAGAATTAAACCCGATGTGGCCATCATCACCGACGTAACACACGATACCACCACCCCGATGATCAATAAACAAACAGAAGGCGAATGCAGTTGTGGCAAAGGTCCCTCACTCACTTACGGGCCGGCCGTGCATAACAAACTGCTGGATGTGATACAGGCGGCCGGGGTAAAAAATAAGATACCCATGCAATACCACGCAGTAAGCCGAAGCACCGGTACGGATACTGATTCGTTTGCTTATGCCAATGATGGTTGCCCTTCTGCATTGATATCAATCCCGCTGCGTTATATGCATACCACGGTGGAAATGCTGCACAAATCGGACATTGAAAATACCATTAAGCTGATGTATGAAACATTGCTCACGATCACTCCAAAAACAAAGCTGAGTTATTTTTAAACTTAGTGGCGGCTATTTTGTTTGGCATATCATTGATGAATTAAATTGAAATGGAAGACAGGTTTTTAAAATACTCGAAGCTGTATGCACTGATCTTTTTATTGTTCCTGTCTGTACCGGTAATGATCGGGCTTGCTATCTTCTTTTTCTGGGGCTTTTCAAAACTGGTCTCATCAAGCATTGCTGACATTGTTTTTGCGCTCGGCATCGTAACCCTTCCGCCGGCACTTTTTTCTACCGTTCACCTGATATTTTTTAAACGGACCAAACAACACCCTGTTGCCTGGGTTCAATACATTTCTTATACTTTATTTGCGATCGGCATTGCGCTGGGCATATATGTTTTAATAAGGGACCTTATTGACTTCTTTACCCATTACGATACAGATATTGGTGCATACTATTGCTACAGCCTTCTGTACCTGGCAGGAAATGTGACGGTTCTTTTTATCATCGCCATCATGCAGGCATTTACCACAAACAAAGAGGTAGACTGGATGGACCGGCATCGCTGACCCACTCTGCCGCAGGTATAAAATAAAATTCCCATTCCGTGGAAACGGAACGGGAATTTCTTTAACCCTTAAACAACCAACATGAATCTGTTGATTAACTTAACCAAGATATATACGGGTAAATGATGCCGATGGTTGTCTGGTTACATAAAATTTTATGTTAAAGCAAGTTCTAACACCTGCTGCATGGTCTTTACATAATGGAATTTGATGCCTTTGATGTACTGGCTGTTTATTTCCAGCACGTCCTTTTCATTCTGCCAGCACATGATGATCTCCTTCAAACCCGCTCTCCGGGCCGCTAATACTTTTTCCTTGATCCCGCCAACAGGCAGAACCTGTCCCCGGAGTGTGATCTCTCCTGTCATGGCCAGGTAAGGTTTTATTTTACGGCCTGTAAATGCACTTGCCAGTGCAGAAAGCATGGTGATGCCGGCGCTTGGCCCGTCTTTGGGAACAGCACCTTCGGGCACATGGATATGAATGTCTTTCTTGTTGAACTCTTCCGGGGCGATGTTTATTTTTTTACAGTTCGCTTCCAGGTAGGTGAGGGCCGTGCTGGCACTTTCCTTCATCACATTGCCGAGGTTGCCGGTAAGTTTCAGTTCGCCTTTGCCATCGCTCAGTTGCGTTTCAATGAAAAGAATATCGCCACCCACATAGGTCCATGCGAGCCCAACAGCCACACCCGGCATGTTGGCGATCTTGTACATATCGTTGCTGTACCTTGGTTTGCCCAATATCTTCTCCACGTCATTATTGGTAATGGTGGCTTTTAATTTTCCTTTGATCACCAGTTCCTTTGCCTGGTAACGCATGATGCTGGCCAGTTGCCGGTCTAATTCCCTTACGCCGCTTTCTCTTGTGTAGTCCTGGATTATTTTTTCGAGCACATTATCACTCATTTTAAAACCGGCATCTTTAAGTCCGTGCATTTCTTTTTGCTTGGGAATGAGATGGCGTTTGGCTATCTCTATCTTTTCTTCCACGGCATAACCACTCAGGTCAATGATCTCCAGCCTGTCTCTTAATGCCGGGGGAATATTACTGATGTTATTTGCGGTAGCGATGAACAATACCCGGCTCAGGTCATATTCCAGTTCCAGGTAATTATCGTAAAAGGTATTGTTCTGTTCGGGATCCAATACTTCCAATAATGCCGAAGACGGATCTCCGCGGTTATCACTTCCTACTTTATCAATTTCATCCAGTATCATCACCGGGTTGCTTGATTTTACTTTACGTATGGATTGTAAAATGCGGCCAGGCATGGCACCAATATAAGTTTTGCGGTGGCCACGTATCTCGCTTTCATCATGTAATCCGCCCAAACTCACCCGTACGTATTTTCTGTTTACGGCTGATGCGATACTTTTTCCCAGGCTTGTTTTGCCAATGCCGGGAGGGCCGAGAAAACAAAGGATCGGAGATTTCATATCGCCTTTTAATTTCAATACGGCGAGGTATTCTAATATGCGTTCCTTGATCTTCTGCATACCGTAATGATCCTGGTCCAGTATCTTCTTTGCTTTCTTCAGGTCGTACGAGTCTTCTGTGTATTCATTCCAGGGCAGGTCAAGCATCAGGTCGAGGTGATTATACACCACGGAATAATCGGGAGTGGAAGGATGCATGCGTTCCAGTTTCTCAACACCTTTGGCAAACATTTCCTTTGCTGCAGCCGGCCATTTTTTATGTTCTCCTTTTTTCAGCATGTCTTTTACTTCCGCTACATTATCACCACCCAGTTCATCCTTGATGGCTTTCATTTGCTGCTGTAAAAAATATTCACGCTGCTGTTTATCTAATTCTGCCCTTGTTTTATTGGTTACTTTATTTTTCAGTTCGGTGTATTGCAGTTCTGTCTGCATCAGGTTCATCAGTAATTCTGCCCTTGCTTTTATATTGCTTATCTCCAGCAGGCGTTGCTTGTCTTTTATATCACAGTTTAAATTGCTGCTTACAAAATGAATTAAGAAGTTGGGGTTCTCGATATTCTTTAAAATGATGGCTGCTTCGCTGGGCAGGTTGGGTGAGAGGTTAACGATCTGCCCGGCCAGGTCTTTGATACTTCCAACCATGGCATTAAAATCAGCATCGTCTTTCAACACTTCATCATCAAGCACTTTTATCTTGGCCTTGAAATAAGGATCATCGGTGGTGATCTCTTCGATCTTGCAGCGCTTACGTCCCTGTATGATGATGGTGGTACCGCCATCAGGCATTTTTATCAGCTTCGCAATTTTTGCAACAGTGCCGATATCTTCCAGGTCGCTGACAGTTGGTTCTTCTACATTACTGTCTTTTTGCGCCACCACGCCTATCAATTTGTCAGCCTTATACGCATCATTTACTGCTTTGATGCTCTTGTCTCTGCCAACAGTTATAGGAATTACCACACCCGGAAAGAGTACGGTATTTCGCAACGCAAGGATGGGTATTTCGTCCGGGATCACCTGCCCGTCGGCACTTCCGTCGTCATCTTCATTCAGTGGAATGATGGGCATGAATTCCATTTCATCTTCGGGGCCCTGCAAATAAAACTTGTTATCCATAATAATCTCAATATATAGTCAAAATGTCAAAGCACACAGTGAATTTTCTGTTTTTTGTGTGGGGATGTATATGGTCAATATTAATGCCGGAATGCAGGTTTGTAGTTTGTTGTTTCAGGTTTGTGGTTGAACCTGCTTAACACAAATGCTTACTTTTGCATCCCATGTATATCGATTGCAACGATACGGAACGGTTTGTTTTAAAAAAGATAGCACAGGCTGCCGAAGAACTTGGCCTGCCCTGTTATCTCATCGGCGGATTTGTACGGGATAAGATACTGGGAAGAGATACCAAGGATATTGATATTGTCTGCGTGGGCGATGGCATTGAACTGGCCGATAAGGTTTCGCAAAAATTCAATCCCATACCCGAGGTACATTTCTTTAAGAATTTCGGTACGGCGCAGATAAAATTCAATGACATGGAAATTGAATTTGTGGGCGCCCGTAAAGAGAGTTACAATTTCGACAGCCGCAAACCTGATGTGCAGACCGGCACACTGGAAGATGACCAGAACCGCCGCGACTTCACCATCAATGCCATGGCCATCAGTTTGAATAAAAATGATTTTGGAGAACTGCTTGATCCCTTCAACGGCATAAAAGACCTTGCGTTAAAGAATATTCAAACACCCCTGGCACCTGCGCAGACATTCAGTGATGATCCTTTGCGCATGATGAGGGCCATCCGTTTTGCCACGCAACTGAACTTTACCATCGAACAAAGAACATTTGATGCGATCGGAGAAAATGCAGAACGGATAAAAATTGTTAGTGGTGAACGCATTGCAGATGAGCTGAATAAAATCTTATTAAGTAACAAGCCTTCTGTGGGCTTTGACCTGTTGTATAAAAGCGGTTTGCTGAAAATTATTTTTCCGCAGATGGTTGATCTTGCAGGGGCCGAATACATCGATGGCAAAGGACACAAGGATAATTTTTATCACACGCTGCAGGTAGTGGATAATATTGCTGAACATACCAATGATCTGTGGCTTCGCTGGGCCGCCGTGTTGCACGATATTGCAAAACCTGCTACCAAGAAATTTGAAGAAGGCCATGGGTGGACCTTTCATGGCCACGAAGTGGTTGGTGGCAGAATGGTGCCAAAGATCTTCACCAAACTTAAACTGCCGCAAAATGAAAAGATGAAATTTGTGCGCAAGATGGTGGAGATGCATTTGCGCCCGATCAGCCTTACCAAAGAAAATATCACCGACAGCGCCATACGCCGTTTGTTGTTTGATGCCGGTGAAGATTTTGATTCATTGATGACCTTGTGTTCGGCAGATATCACGTCAAAGAACAAAGTGAAAGTAAAACGCTACCTCGAAAATTTTGAAATGGTGCGCAAGCGCTGTGCCGAAGTAGAAGAAAAAGATCACCTGCGCAACTGGCAGCCGCCTATCAGTGGCGAATTGATCATGGAAACCTTCAACCTGCAACCCAGCCGTGCGGTGGGAGATATTAAGAATGCGATCCGGGAAGCAATACTTGATGGCATAATACCGAATGAATACGAAGCGGCATACCAATTTATGTTGCAAAAAGCAAAAGAGTTAGGGATTGGGCATTAGTCATTGGTCATTGGTCATTGGTCATTGGTCATTGGTCATTGGTCATTGGTCATTGGTCATTGGTCATTGGTCATTGGTCATTGGGAATACCATTTAACAAGATACCCGCTTTTAGAATACGCCCAATTCTTAGTTTTTAATTTTTAATTCTTAATTTTACTTCATGGCTATTTTACGATTCAGAATTTACTGGGAAGACGATGACAGTGTGTACAGGGATATTGCGATCCGGCATACACAGAATTTTTTTGACCTGCATACCTGCATACTGAAGAGTTTCGAATTCGATTCAAAGCACAAGGCAACTTTTTACCGCAGCAACGATGCCTGGCTTCGTGGCCGGGAGATATCGATCGAGAGATATGATAAGGAGTATAAAGCCGAACCGCTCATTATGGCCGATACTACGATCGGATCGGAGATAAGCAACCCCAATCAGAAATTCATTTACGAATACGATTTTAATAAGTTCTGGCATTTTATGGTGGAACTGATTACCGTAGATAAAGAAGAGAACGCTAAACTCACTTATCCATGCTGCATCCGCACCGAAGGCATTGCACCATCGCAGTACGGAACCAAGGGCCTGGTAGATAGCCGCCTGGCCGAGATGGAAGAAAAATACGACCTGAAACCCGATGCCATGGCCGATGGATTTGGCGAAGAAGGTGATGAAGGTGATGAAGTGGAAGCCGATGGTGAAGAAGAAACTTCAACCGATGAAGGCAATGATGGATTTTAAGAAACTGACCACAGACAACTGATGACCGATCACCGGTATCTGTGGTCCGTGGCCGTTCGTCGGTCGTCTTTAAGATCATTACCCCTGACTACCCGGGTTCTTTACAAACTCATTTGTTATGGACAAAACATCCACCCCTTCAGGGGATAGTGGTATAAAGACCTGCATTGTTATTGTTGGGCCAACGGCCGTTGGTAAAACCCCGCTCGCAATCAAAGTAGCACAGCATTTTCACACAGAGATCATTTCGGCCGACAGCCGCCAGTGTTTTAAAGAACTGAATATCGGTGTTGCCAAACCTTCGGCAGAAGAATTAAATCTCGTTAAACATTATTTCATCGGTTCACACTCCATTGAAACGGAGGTGAATGCCGCCGTATTTGAACAATATGCCTTGGAAAAAATAAATGAGATATTCCGCCATCGCAACGTAGCTGTAATGGTGGGCGGTACGGGCCTCTATGTGAAAGCATTTTGCCAGGGCATTGATGAAGTGCCGGTGATCGATCCTTCGATCCGTGATAAGATCATTGCCGGTTATGAAGCGGAAGGATTGGAGTGGCTTCAAAAGCAGGTAGAGAAAAATGATCCGGTTTATTACCTGAAAGGAGAAATAAAAAATCCGCAGCGGTTGATGCGGGCGCTTGAAGTGAAACTTTCCACGGGCCGGTCCATCCTGTTGTTTCAAACGCAGCAGAAAAAGAAACGGGATTTCAATATCATTAAGATCGGATTGCAGTTGCCCAAAGAACAACTGAATGAGCATATCAACAACCGGGTGGATGCCATGATGCAGCGTGGCCTGCTGGATGAAGTGAAACAATTGTTGCCGTATCAAAAACTGAATGCATTGCAAACGGTTGGCTACCGGGAATTGTTCGGTTACCTTTCAGGTCCGTTGAGCCTGGATGAGGCGATGGGCATGATAAAACTGAACACCCGCCAGTATGCCAAGCGGCAGATGACCTGGTTCCGGAAAGACACGGAGATAAACTGGTGCGAACCGGAGATCGGGAAAGTGATGGAAGTTATAAGAAACAAGATCGGGGATTAGGAATTTTGCAACGGAATTGAAACAGTTATTTTACAACCTTTACCGGGTTCACTTCTTAGCTCCACCCAGCCGTTGAACGCCCCGGCACGGTTTATCATATTTGAAATACCGACTCCTTTTCTTTTGGTATTCACATCAAAGCCTTTCCCGTCATCTTCGGTGACAAGAATAATGGTATTATTCCTTTCGGTCAGGGATATCTTTACTTTCTTTGCTTTGGAATATTTGCTGATATTAGTTACCTGTTCCTGTACGATCCGGTATATATTCAGCTTGAGCTCATCGGGTAATCCTTCGTTTACCACGTTATAGGCCAGGTTTGTTTTGGCCGGGATATTCTCTCTCAGCGAATAAAGAAGTTCCTGGATCATCTCTTTCAGATCAATATTTTTTACCGGGGTGGCCAGTCGCTGACACAAAATGCGTATCTCTTCTATGATCGTGTTGATCAGTTCGATCGGGTAACTGATGGCTTCTTTTACGTCGTTGTTTTTTTTACCGGCTATGCTCAGGAACATTTTTGTGCCTGCCAGCATCTGGTTGATGTTATCATGCAGTTCCTGCCCGATGTGGTTTCTTTCTTTTTCCTGGGCTTTAATGATCGCCCGGGCTATCTTCTTCTGCTCCTGTATTTTCTGTTCAAGGATCTTCTGCTCAAGTAATTTTAAATTTTCCTCTGCTTCTTTGCTTTCGGTAATATCCTGGATGATCCCGTAAAGCCTTACCGGGGTTGTTTTTTTATCAAATTCAAACCGCCATTCCATGTGGCCGTACCTTATTTTGCCGTTTTTAAGAATGAACCGGAAATCAATTTTTGAGTCGGTAAGTTCAGTAAATACATCGGCGATGATTTTTTGGGAGTCGGCTTTGTCATCCGGGTGTATAAAAGACAGAAAAAGCTCTGTTGAGGGGGTTACTTTTTCCTTGTCAAGGCCGAATATCCGGTATAGTTCATCCGACCAGATATGTATATTTTCTGCAAGATCAATTTCCCAATTGCCAATATGGGCAATTGACTGAGCTTTATTAAGCCTTATCTCACTTTGTCTTAATGCTTCTTCCGAATTTTTCTTATCTGTGATATCAATGCGGATAGAAAGGTACTGGTAGGGTTTCTTTTTTTCATTCAGAAACGGGATGATGGTGGTATGAACCCAATACAGGCTGCCGTCTTTTGCCCTGTTGCAGATCTCTCCCCGCCAGATATTACCATTGGCAATGGTATGCCACAGGTTCTTCATAAAACCGGAAGGATGATAGCCCGAATTGATGATCCGGTGATCCTGGCCCAGTAATTCAGTAACAGAGAATTTTGAGATCCTGCTGAAATTCTCATTGGCATAAAGGATCAGTCCCTTTTGATCGGTGATGGCTACTATGGCCGACTGGTCGAGTGCGTATTTATAGTCGCCGATCTCTTTCAATGCCTTTCGCTGCTCCAGTGCTGCATTTATTGCAGCCGGCAGCCTGGCCATACGGTCTTTCAGGATATAGTCATCTGCACCCAGTTTAATGATGTGAGCCGCAAATTCTTCCGAAGCTGTTCCGGTAACCATGATGAAAGGGATGCCCGGGATCCGGTTGCGTGCCGCAACCAGGGCATCGGATGAACTGAATTGGGGAAGGGAATGGTCAGAAAGTATGATCGAGGGGGCATACTCATCCAGTGCAGTTAAAAAACTGTCCTTGTCCATTGCAAGATGAAATTCACAATTCATTTTTTCTTTGATCAACAGCCGTTGTATCATTTCGGCATCGGACCTGTTGTCTTCAAGCAATAATATTTTTAAAGGCCGGTTCATCTGTTATTCTGCCGGGGGTTGGTTAAGCAATAGCCAGTAAAAACCAAGTTCAGTAATGGCTTTGGAGAAACCTTCAAAATCAACGGGTTTAACGATGTAGCTATTGGCTCCCAGGGAATAGGCCCGTTCTATATCCGGGTTCTCCCTCGAAGAGGTAAGAACCACTACCGGGATCCTTTTTGTGAAGTCATCTGATTTGATCTTTCTCAAAACCTCAATGCCGTCTACCTTAGGCATTTTAAGATCAAGCAGAATGATCTTTGGCTTATTGTTGATGTTCCGGTCTTTAAATTCTCCTTTGCCAAAAAGAAAATCAAGTGCGCTGGCCCCGTCTTTTAAATGGATGATGCTGTTGGCAATATTCTTTTTGTGAAGGGCACGGATGGTTAATTCCGCATCATTGGTATTGTCTTCAACAAGTAGAATTTCTATTTCTGTATTTTCCATCTGTCTGCAGGTTTATTCGTTAGCTTACCGGTATGGTAAAATAAAAAACAGCTCCTTCATTAACTCTTCCCTCTGCCCATATTCTTCCTTTGTGTTTGTTAATGATCCGTTTTGACATAGCCAGCCCAACTCCCGTGCCGGGAAATTCATCCGTGGAATGAAGCCGTTGAAAAACGCCAAACAGCTTGTCTGAATATTGCATGTCAAATCCCACCCCGTTATCTTTTACCGAGTAGGTAATTTCCCTGTCTCCTCTTTTAGATCGTATCTCAATAAAAGGTTTGTCTTTTTTAGCAGAATATTTAATGGCGTTTGAGATTAGGTTGATCATTACATTTTGTAAAAGTGCATGATCTGCTTTTGCCGGCAGCAATGGCCAGAGTTTTATTTCGGCATGATGGGGGAGGCTTTGTTCTATTTCTTTGATGGCAAGCTGAGTCAGCTTTGTCATGTCTATCTCTGATTTTTCAACTTCTTTCCTTCCCAGCCTGGAAAACGAAAGCAGGTCATCTATCAGCGTTCCCATTTTTTTTGCATTCTGCTGTACTTCCCCCAATAATCGTTTTCCTTCTGCATCAAACAGGTCTTTGTAATCTTCTTCCAGGATACGGGCATACCCATTAACTGCCCGCAAGGGAGCCCGAAGGTCGTGCGACACGGAGTAGGAGAAAGACTCCATTTCTTCCGTTCGTTCTTTCACCCTTTTTTCCAGTTCTTCATTCAGTACCAGGATCTCTTCTTCTGCGTGTTTGCGCTGGGTGATGTCTGCCCGGATAGCAACATACTGGTATGGTTTTCCATGTTCATCCAGGAAAGGGACGATGGTGGTATCCACCCAGTAATACGAACCGTCTTTTGCCCTGTTCTTCAATTCACCCCGCCATATCTTTCCATTCGCTATGGTTACCCACAGGGTACGAATGAAATCTTTGGGATGATACCCTGAGTTTATGATGCGGTGATCCTGGCCAATGAGTTCTTCGTAGCTGAACTTTGAGATCCTGCAAAAATTATGGTTGGCATACCTGATCAAGCCTTTCTGGTCGGTAATGGCTACAATAGACGATTCATCTAGCGCATATTTATAATCAGAAACTTCTTTCAGACTTTTCTCCAGCGTTTCTTCCACCTGCTTTCGGAAGGTGATGTCTGAACGGATCGCCAGGTATTGGTAGGGCTTTTTTTCTTTATTGAGGAACGGAACAATGGTGGTATCTACCCAGTAATATGTTCCATCCTTTGCTTTATTCTTCAGTTCACCCCGCCATATCTTTCCGCCTGCAATGGTAACCCAGAGGTTTCGTATGAAATCTTTGGGATGAAAACCCGAATTAATGATGCGGTGATCCTGGCCAATAAGTTCCTCCCTGCTGTATTTTGATATCTTGCAGAAGTTAGCGTTAACATGGGTGATGATCCCCTTCTGGTCGGTAATAGCTACGATGGAGGATTCATCAAGCGCATATTTATAGTCACTGATCTCTCTTTGTACCTTTACGAGGCTGTCTTCTTTACCGGCTTCCTGCTTTTTTGGATCAGGTGTGGCCACCGCCAGGACAAACTTTTTTTTACGCTGGCTACCGGCTTCTGTAAATGCGGAGAAAATGACCGGGGCTTTCTTTTTACCATTGGATGAGAAAAAGGAGAGCGGACATCCACTCACTGCACCAGAGGCAAAAACCTGCTGTATCATTTCATCTGCTTTGCGGGGTTCGGTAAAGAGATTACTGAAACCGGTATTGACCAGGTCTTTTAAGGGTAAGCCACTGGCCTGCTCTGCAGCCTGGTTTCCCGCTAAAATATGTCCATCCGGGCCGATAAGGAAAAATGGTTCGTTTCCAAATGCAGGGGGGATTATTGTTTTTTGTTTTTTCATTAGTGCGTAGTAATAATACACAACCACTTTAAATATAAAACATGTTGTCATAAAAAACAACTAATTAATCACTTTCTAAGTAAATAGATATTCACCTGTTTTTAAGCGTG